>Ga0209427_10000747_pt1 | contig 35759 bp, 38 predicted proteins | sample DeeMarSWOR136_30_FD_187465 | JGI IMG/M metagenome (GOLD analysis project Ga0209427, IMG submission 187465) | Marine sediment microbial communities from White Oak River estuary, North Carolina - WOR-1-36_30 (SPAdes) (version 2) | ecosystem: Environmental > Aquatic > Marine > Intertidal zone >...
CAGGCGGTATCAAGGATAACCCCTGATTGAGTTACACGAGTACCATAGATACTACTTGGACCGACCCGCCCATCCGCCCACACGACCAGATAGTTTGTACCATCAAAAGCTAATGCAGGGTAACCTTGACCTCTTGGGTCTGCTACATAAACAACATTAGTATCAATGAGAAACTCTCCTTCTCTCGATTCTGTGAAGCTGTGGTATTGTTTTACATTACTGACTATTTCATTAGCACCAAAAGGTGGTTCTATTTTTTGGGCGTTGAGTGCGGTGACTAACAACAGGACGTCTACGACCGTTAAAATTCTATAAGGAATATTCACAGCTCCTCCGCTAACTTATTTTGAGAGTAAGGAGGCAGGTGTAGTACACTATCTCCTCCGGTAGATCTTCATAGTATACCAATCTGCCTCCTTGTACAAAATTATTAAAAAAGTATCCATATATCCTATTTGCAAATTCTGTGCCAGTATCACATTTAACAAAGTCTTTAAATCTTGAGACTTCCTGAAAACACAGTGTCGCATTTGGAGAGATTTGTCTCATTTTGAGACAGACGAATTTCATCACGCTGACGCAGGGTTGATTTTTGTTTCATAGTTTATATAATCTTACAGGTTAAATGGAGAAGGTTGAGAATGCATATTTTATAGTTAAGATCGATGATTTAAGTCAAATTCACGGAGGTGAAAAATGAGGAATCTTAGATGGGTTTTTAGTTTGTTTTTTATGTTTTTGCTGGTTATTCCTTGTTATGCTCTTGTGATAAAGACTGGAGAAACAGTTGAGATCGACAGAGATGAACTGATTGATGATGATCTCATTATTTTTGCTCAGAAGATAGCAATTAATGGAAGAGTGAATGGTGATGTTTGGGTATTTGGAAGAGATATTATGATAAACGGTGATGTGTATGGCACAATCGTGAGCGGTGGTGCTGACATAAATATCGACGTGGGAAATGCGGGGACTGTATGGTCAGCAGGTGGAGAAATTAACATAGCTGGCGATATTGAAAAGAACATTTTGCTGTTTGGTGGAGAGCTAAGTGTGGATGAAGATGCCACAATAGGTAAAGATATAAGAGCATTTGGTGGAAAATTTACAGTTGATGGAAATATCGGTGGCACTATACGAGGCAGTGTCGGTAATTTCACTATGGCGGGCAAGAGCGGAGATATATTCATAGATTCCGACAAGATAAGAGTGAAATCTGGGGCTGAAATAGATGGCGATTTGGTCCTTGAAGGTGAAGTTGAACCAACAATTGAGGAAGGCGCACGTATTACAGGAGAGACAAGGGTAAAGAAATCTTCCGTAGAAGGGGAAGAAGCATTTGCCTTTGCATTTGCTCCTTTTATTGCTTTTTTTATCGCATTTATGAAGGTCGTCTGTTTTATCGCCAAGATAATTGTTGGCGTTATCCTTATTGCTCTCTGCGGAAAATTCGTACGCAGAATCATGGATACTCTGACGAGCAAACCATGGTCCTGTTTAGGATGGGGGTTCTTAGGTTTGGTTGTCATTCCAGTAGCTGTCATGATACTTTTTGTCATTCTGGTTGGATTTCCCTTTGCGTTTTTTGGAATCTATGTGTATACCATTCTGTTCTACCTTTCTTCAATTTTTGTCGGACTTGTAGTTGGTGAGAAGATTATTCAGCTTTTCAAGAAAGAGGGGGAGATTTCCCAATATCTTTCTTTCATTGTGGGCATTATCGTTATTTTCGTACTTGGTTTGATACCAGTCCTTGGTGTCATTATCAAGTTGGCTGTGTTATTGTTTGGTGTTGGTATGCTCCTATTGGGAAGTTGGTATCTGTTGAGAGAGATCAAAGAGAAGAAGTTAATATAGCGCAGAAGGCGCAGATTACGCGGATCTTTTTTCTTAGCACTTTCTGCGTAAGGTTCTGCGATCTCTGCAGAATTCAAATGAGGTGAAATGCATATTCTCATAGTTGATGATGAAGAAGCGCAGCGTAGTCTGCTTGCTGGTTTTCTAAAGAAGAAGGATTATACAGTAACAACTGCGGCTTCAGGCAAAGAGGCAATTGAAAAAAATGAAACAACTGGCTTTGATCTTGCAATCTTGGATCTAAAAATGCCAGAAATCGATGGTATTGAGACGATGGTAAAGATGAAAGAGATAGATCCTGAAACATACTTCATAATTCTCACAGGATATGGAACTGTTGAATCCGCAGTTGAGGCTATGAAATTAGGAGCCCATGATTATATTTCAAAACCAATAAATCTTGATGAACTTGAAATGATGATTGAACGTATTTATGAGGAACAAACAGTACATCGTGAATTAGAGATGTTAAGAGAAGAGATAGACGAGGAGTATAAGACTGAATCTTTCATTGCTGAAAGCAAAAAAATGAAGGAGGTACTTAGTTTAGTCTCAAGAGTTGCCAAATCGGATTCTACTGTGTTAATTAACGGCGAATCAGGTACTGGTAAGGAGGTGGTGGCTCGCTTAATTCACAAAACGAGTCACAGAAAAAGCTGTCGCTTTATCCCGATTTCTTGCGCAGCACTCCCGGAGACACTTCTTGAGAGTGAACTGTTTGGCTATGAAAGAGGTGCCTTTTCTGGAGCGGACAAGAGAAAAATCGGGAAATTTGAGTTGGCACATAAAGGAACACTTTTCTTAGATGAAATCGGAGATTTACCCCTAAGCACGCAGGTAAAACTCTTACGTGTGCTTCAGGAATTCACATTCGAACGATTAGGAGGCAATACTCCAATAAAAGTTGATGTAAGGTTGATCACTGCGACAAATCAAAATTTGAAGACAAAGATTTCTGAAAGTACATTTCGCGAAGATTTATTCTATCGTTTAAATGTCATTTCAATTGACCTGGCACCATTGAGGGAGAGAAAAGAGGATATTAAACCACTTGCTGAATATTTTGTGAGTAAATTTTCTTCTCGTTGCCAGGGGAGAATTCGGGGGTTTTCAAAAGAAGCCCTTGAAAAATTAGTGAGATATGATTGGCCAGGGAATATAAGAGAACTGGAGAATGTTGTTGAGCGGGCAGTAGTATTATGTCGCGGTGCAAGAATAGAATCGCGAGATCTACCTTTGATTTCAGATATTAAGAAAAAAGAGCATATTGTTGAATCACTACAGGATATGGAGAGAGATCATATTAACAGAATTTTAGAGAATACAAAATGGAATCTATCAGAGGCAGCAAAAAAACTGGGAATTCATCGTAATACGCTTAGGTCGAAGATAAAAGAATATCAGATAGAGAAGAACTCAGAATTGCAGGATCGCGAAGGAAAAAAAGACAATAATTGATATCCCTTAGCAGATCTCAAATCCGAAACATCAAGTAGAAAAGAATGCAGGAAACGCTGTTGCAAATCGAAGGCGATACTGCGAGTGAAATGATCCTGCATGTCAATCTCCTTGACATCGATATCATTCTAACTATACTTTAAAATATGGACACAAAATATATATTTGTTACAGGTGGTGTCGTCTCTTCATTAGGTAAAGGAGTAGCAACATCATCTATTGGGCTTCTTCTCAAATCATATGGTCTGAAGGTAACACTGCAGAAAATTGATCCTTATATAAACGTCGATCCAGGTACAATGAACCCTTATCAGCATGGTGAAGTATATGTTACAGTAGACGGTGCTGAGTGCGATTTAGACTTGGGGCATTATGAGAGATTTTTAAATGATTCGCTGACGAGCGAAAATAATATTACAACCGGTCAGATTTATCATTCAGTTATCACAAAGGAGCGCCGCGGAGAGTATTTAGGGAAAACGGTGCAGGTTGTACCTCATATTACAGATGAGATTAAATCAAGAATTCGGAAACTCTCTGAAGGGAATAATGTTGATGTGGTCATTACTGAAATAGGCGGTACGGTTGGCGATATTGAGGGTCAGCCTTTTCTTGAAGCGGCAAGGCAGATGCGTCTTGATGAGGGAAAGGGAAATACGATGTATATCCATCTGACATTGGTACCTTTCATTAAGGCGGCTCGTGAGTTTAAAACCAAACCAACACAACATTCTGTTCGGGAATTGCGGGCAATTGGTATTCAACCAGATGTTCTACTCTGCAGAAGTGATTCGTGGTTAACAATTGACGAACGAAAAAAGATTTCTCTTTTCTGCAATGTTCCAGTGAATGCAGTTATTGATGCCGTCGATGTTGAATGCATTTATGAAATTCCTTTGATCTTTCATCAACAGAAATTGGATCAGATGATTTTGACTGGACTCAATATTGAAAAGAAAGAACCCGATCTTGCTGAATGGGAATTGTTTGTTCAAAGAGCCAAATCTCCTTCAAAGGTAGTTGAAATCGCTGTCTGTGGAAAATATGTCGAACTTAGGGATGCATATAAGAGTATCATGGAGGCTCTGTATCATGCAGCGGTAGCCAATGATGCTCGCTTGAAAGTGAAGTGGATTGATACTGACAGAATTGAAGATGAGGTTGCGCTTGAGAATGCTCTTGCTATGGTGAATGGTGTACTTGTTCCGGGGGGATTTGGCATGAGAGGTGTGGAAGGTAAGATCAGAATTGTGAAATATGCGCGCGAAAGAAAAAAGCCTTTCCTGGGTATATGTTTAGGAATGCAATGTCTCGTGATCGAATATGCAAGAAACGTATGTGGTATGAAAGGAGCAAATTCCACTGAATTTGATGATAACACATCTTATCCGGTCATTGACCTCTTGCCCGGGCAGAGAAAAATCAAGAATATGGGTGGAACGATGAGGCTAGGAAATTGGCCATGTCGCCTTACACCGAAGTCTCTTGCCCGCAAGATCTACGCGAAGGATCAAATTGAAGAAAGACATCGTCACCGTTATGAAGTTAATCCAAAGTATATCAAAGCATTGAGCGAAAACGGGCTTACTTTTTCGGGAAGATCTCCCAATGGAAAACTAATGGAGATTGCTGAACTTCCAAAACATCCATTCTTTTTCGGAACACAATATCATCCCGAATTTACATCAAGACCATTAGCACCAAATCCGGTATTCTATCATTTCATTAAATCATCACTAAAAAGTTTTTGATGCGCATTCTCTCAGAAGCATGCATGCTTTTGATTGCCTTTTGTCTTTATTGGTGTAATAGAGAGAGACGCAGATATCTAAAAAAACGTATCGGTTCCAAAGCCCCTTTGAATGTATATCAAGCCGCGAGAAATATGGGCTTTATGTTGACGAAAAAAGATTTGGAAATAAAGGGTGATACGACTGTTTTGCGCAATGGTGCGATTTTATATTCTTTCCATTTTGGCGTTTGGGAGTTAATGCCATGCACCCTAAGAAGATTAGGATATGACCTGGGAGTCGTTGTGAATCGATATGGTGGCGGTAGGAGACATTTGTTTGCTGAATTTTTTGACAAATTTTTATACAAATTTAGATCTACTGGTAATATAGGGGTTTTCTACAAAGAAGATACGATGAAGATGGTTCGTTTTGTGAAAGATGGTGGTTTATTAGGCATGCTCGTTGATGGTAATACATTCTATTCGAAATTCGAAAAAGCGCAGAAGCTAAGTCGACTCAATAATCTTCCTTTAGTGCCGTTTGCTGCCTATCGCAAAAACGGTACAGGTATTTTGGAGATAAATTGTGATTTGGAAAAACGAGTAAAAGAAAGACCGCTTGATTACATGTGGTTTTATAGATCACGAATCGAGTGAGATAGAGTGCAAGATGTATGAATACTGAGTCAAAACCTGATATACAAGTTTTCCCGGGACAGCTGAGGTCGAGGTGTCGTTATATGTTGTACGGCGGTGCTGCCAGTATCGTTGAAAGGCATCGTGAAGCGGTATCAGAAAATACCGGTAACCATAAACGACTAACCATACCGGCGGCTATGCCGAACAACGAAAACCGAAGAACGATTCTTACCTCTATGATTGATCGATCAGCAGTATGGGTTATTCTTTCTTTGGGATTATTGTTACTTATTAACTGCAAAGAGGAAGAAATCCAGGAAAAAATTGACAATAATTTACCTAAGATCACACTTGAAAACTTCTCACTGACTGAAACACAAGAAGGTAAGAAAATGTGGACACTCGATGCCCAGTACGCTAAGGTGTATGACGAGATTATTAGGGTTGATAGTGTAAAAATAAGATTTTATGATAAGGAACAAATCGAATTCTCTGTCTTGCATGCTCCAGGTGGTATGTTGAACACAAAAACCCACAACGTTCTCGTCGGTGACAGCGTCGTTGTTCTTACTAATGATTCAACTAAACTCTATACAGATTCGCTGTTTTGGCAGAATGATTCTCAGAAGATTTTGACTGATTGTCGGGTGAGAATAATCAAGCAAGACAGTACTGTAATCGAGGGGCAGGGGTTGCGTGCTGATCCATATTTGAAGAAAATTGAGATTCTTGGCACAACTCAGGGTATATCACCGATTGAGTTGCCGGACATAAACAAATGACGCGGAAAACGCTGAATCATCGCAAAGAGCGCAGAGATGGTTGAATCGAAATGATGTTGGTTCTATTCTTGCTTTGTGTGACGCCATTTTCTGCAGATAAGGTAGAAATTATTAAGGAAAATGGTGAGAGTATCGTGCATCTTTTAGGGAACGTGGTTATTGAAGATGCAAAAACCAAGATCACCTGTTCTGAAGCACAACTTAATCAGACACACAATTATGTTACCCTCATTCGGGATGTAAAAATCGCTGATAGAAATGGTGAGATAGTTTCAGACTACGCCATTTATTATTTCAAAGAAAAAAAAGGTTATCTTAAAGGTAATGTATCATTACTGACGACTCATGAGAAAATAAGTTCAGATTCATTATATTACAGTGGGCTTGAAGATTTAGTTGAGATGTTTAGGAATGTTAAAATTGAAGATGAGAAAAACAATCTGACAGCATATGCCGAGCGAGGTTGGTATGATTTGAAGAAAGATGAAGGTTATTTAATGGACGAACCCAAGCTGGAGGTGGCTCGCGAAGAAAAAGATCCTATGGCTATTCGTGCGCGAGAATTCCAATTGGTGACCAACAGTAATGAATTCTATGGATTCGATTCAGTTACTGCAATTATTGATAGCATTACAGTGCACTGCGATACTCTATTATACAATTTGGAAACTGAAAATGGCAATATGACGAGACCGATCATGTTGGAAAAAGGAAATGTGCTCAAGGGAGAAAGCGGACACTTTATTATGCGGAACAAGAGCATTGAATCTTTCAGTGTGCAGAGAGGTTGGTCTCAATACTATACAGATGAGGGATCAAAGAATACTGTTGAGGGTAGGAAGATAAGTATTCTTTTCGATGACGGAAAGGCATCAAAGATCGTTGTCGAGGGAGAGCCGCAGGGGATTTTGCGCATGAAAAGGACAGAAGAGAATGTTGGAGACTAGGGATTTAACAAAAATTTTCGGACGTAGAGTTGTTGTAGATAAGATTCATTTAGAAATTAATCAAGGAGAAATTGTGGGTCTTCTTGGTCCAAATGGAGCTGGTAAGACTACGACGTTCAATATGATAGTAGGCCTTTTGATGCCGAATAGAGGTTCTATCCTTTTAAATGATATCGATATTACTGAGCTACCGATGTATCAGCGTGCGCGGCTTGGAATTTCTTTTTTGTGTCAGGAACCGAGCGTATTTAGAAAATTGAAAGTGAACGAAAATCTCATTGCGATTTATGAAATTCTTGGAGTAGATCGTAAACAGGCTCAGGAAAAGGCGGATAGTACATTAAAAGATTTTGATCTACTTCAAGTTAAGGATCAAAAGGCATATACACTATCTGGAGGGGAGAGAAGACGTGTTGAAATAGCTCGAGCGCTAATAAGTAATCCAAAATTCTTACTTTTAGATGAGCCGTTTACAGGCATTGATCCCATATCACGGGCCGAGTTACAGGATTTAATATTAGATTTGAAAAAAAAGGGGATAGGTATACTAATATCAGATCACAATGTGCGTGAAACACTCGAGATAACAGATCGTGCGTATCTTATCTATGACGCAAAGGTGTTACTTTCAGGGGATGCACAAACACTAATAAACGATCCTAAAGCAAGAGAACTATATTTGGGTGAGAAGTTTAAGATATAGGATGTAGAGAATCCCGTACTTTCTCTACTTTCTCTGAGAGCGCGGGAGTCTCGATTTTCTGACCAGGTTGAAATTTGGAGAAAATTGGCGTAGAGAATAGATGACAGCGAGTGCACGCAAGATGCAGAATTTTCAATCTGATAGTACATTTTTCCACAGAAATAGATTCTTATTGATTTTCCTTTTGATATATTTGGTATTATCGGTTTTCCTCTTTGATCCTAAGTTATTTACGGGCGGAGATAATGCTGTTTACGTAAATCTTGCACAAGCTATAGCAAACGGAAAGGGCTATAGAGATTTATATCTGCCTGATGAACCACTTCACACACACTATCCGTTCGGCTTTCCTCTTCTTTTGTCATTTTTTATTTTACTGTTTGGTCCCAATACAATAATTCTCAAGTTAGTGATGCTCCTGATTGGTTTAGGTTCAGTATGTTTTATGTACAAAACAGGCGAACTCTTGCTGAAGGACAGAATCAACATAGTCATGCCCTATTTTGTATCCTTACCTGTGTTTATTAAATATAATCACTGGATTCTCTCTGAAATGCCATTTCTCTTTTTCTCACTTGGTGCGCTATATTTTTTCATGAAAGCCTGCGAAGGGAAAACAATTTTTTATTACATTTCGTTCATTTTTGCAACGTATTCTTTCTTTATAAGAACTGCGGGTATTACTCTTATTGTCAGCTTGATGGTTTTTCTCATACTAAAAAGACAGTATAAGTGTTTGATAATTTGCTTATTGATCTTCCTCGCAGTTTTTATTCCCTGGCAGATAAGGATGTTGTCAACTTCTGGTTCCGTGACATACATTGATCAACTATTAGCAATGGATCCCTTCGATCCAGCTCTCAGAAGAATTGGAATTCTTGACTTTCTTGCACGGGTATGCAATAATTTCATATTTTATTTCTTTCTTATTATTCCCAAGGCAATGCTTTCTGTTATTCAATCAAAGACATTGGTATCAATCATTGGATTTCTTTTTATGCCATTAATAGTTATTGGATTTATTATTAGAATGAAGAGATTTTCTATTCTTGAACTATATTTCATGTTGAGCCTTCTCCTGATCTTTATCTGGCCACAACTTTGGTCATCAGAGCGATATGTTTTCCCGATAATGCCGTTCATACTCATGTATCTATTCATTGCTCTCTATTGGCTGTCACATAAAATAACGTTAAAATTTATTGTACCGGGAGTAGTTACAGTAGTTGTGCTTTTAAATATTATCGCAATTAGTATCTATTCAATAGGTAATGTTGCCAATAATATTGATTATATCAAAGGTGATAAATGGGCTGGTTATACACCTGATTTTCGACATTTTTTCGAAACGATTGAGTGGACAAAGGATAATGTGCCTGAAGGCAAAATAATTATGGCAAGAAAACCTGAATTCGTGTATCTTCTGGCAAAACATAAATCTTTTATCTATCCACATACTTCTGATTATTATAAATTAAAGGATGCAGTCTTGCGAAGTGACTACATCATTTTTGATAAATTTTATATACCCGGTAAAGTGCAGCATTTGCTTTTGCCGGTCATCAAGCACAACCCCGGCATGTTTGAAATAGTATATGAAACGAGGAAACCCAAATTCTTCGTTTTGAAAGTACTGAGAGAAACTGAATGAATTAGGAATTACGCAAATACTGTTCCTGTCTTGTCTGCTTGACACAACAGTTTCTTGGATTATAATGGAATATGAGACAAATTATTGATATTTTTAAGACCCTAACTAAAAGCTCAAACAAAATCATCAAATTAATAGACACTTATGATAAAACACGACAAAATCCAGTAGATAATGCCTATCTATTGGAAAAGAAAATAAGTGAAATCGAAAAAATGGTTCCAGAGTTGCCAGAATTTGAATTGAAGAATGTACTGAGTGCGTGGTTGAAAAAAGAGAAGTTAGAAATTGAGGGTTTTAAAGAAGACTTTAGGCTGAAATTTGGTCAGGAATTGAACAAACGTCTTTCAAAAACAGGGAAAAAGATTAAAGGGCAATATCCTATTCTTCGGATTGGATTCTATACGTTAAAAATGGATTTTCAATTTGGGGAAGCCACTCTCTTTTTTGGACCAGAGATCGAAAAGATTAAGTCGAAAATACCCCTTGACCCCAATACGATTTCTGAGACGATTGAAGAATATGACAAGGAGTTGAAATCTGTGAAATCTAAAACAGAAGATATGCTTAAGATCCTGTTGGAAGCTTATAACCGCGCACTCAAATTGAGCAGCAAAACTTCCGGAGAAAAGCTATTAATCACTGATGTGCTGAATGAATTTGTGATGTTAAAACAATCTAGGAAATTTCTTGTTGACCCACAAAAAATTCATTTCCATGAATATTCCAGAGTAAAATTGAGTTATTTGCTTTATTTTTTAAAAAATTCTGGTTTATTTGAAAAAGGTGTCCGACTGCATATCGCCACCTTTGATGCAACAACTGACAAGACGACCTCAATATGGATACCTGAGAATGAAGAGGGAGAGGGAACACACTACTCCCATATTTCATTTGAAGGACATGGTCAATAGGCTTGGGTGTGGATGCTAGATTATCAATGGATGATACTTGGGATGTGTTTAGCTGAATGAACCAGAAAAATCAAATTGACCGGGGATTAGCTAAGGCGATCATTCATAAACTGGGGAGTTTTGGTACGCCTCCTGAATTTGGTATTGAGTACTTCAGTGTTGGACTCGAAAATTATCTTAATGTTATAGAAAATGAGTACTTGGAAGATATACTGAAATATAATTTATCTTCTTTCAAGTTGATTACTGGTAATTATGGTGGCGGTAAGACGCATTTTCTTTACTTAATTAGGAATATTTCTTGGCAACATAACTATGCAACAAGCTACGTTAGTTTGAGCCCAACTGAATGTCCATTTGACCGTTTAGAGTTGGTTTACAAAAAAGTCGTCTCCAGCATGACACCACCTCTTACACATAATATCTTAGATGCACAATGGGATGTTGGCATTGAGGCATTTCTCAAACACTGGTATGCAGACGTCAAGGGCGTAAGAAACATTGTTGGTAAAATTAAGAATCTCGAAAGTTCGAGTTTTACTAACGCCCTAAAGGGTGCAGTGATGAGTCTTGTAAGCGATGATGAAGAGGAGTTCAATGGAATTATGCAATGGCTGAAAGGTGAAGAAGTACCACGTGAATTGAGACTAAGATATCGAATTTCAGAGCGTATTGACCGCACTACTGCCTTTAGAATGTTGCGTAGTTTAGTGCAGTTTGTAAATTCAATAGGCTACTCCGGATTGATCCTTTTGTTTGATGAAGCGGAAAGAGGGATGAGTATCTCATCAACGAGAGACAAACGAAGAGCACTTGATAATTTACGTCAGCTCGTGGATGAGTGTGGTAACTCAAGACTTCCCGGTGCAATGTTTTTCTATGCGGTGCCTGATGAGAATCTTCTTCTTGAAGGAAGTGGTGGTGTTTATGAGGCATTGAAGCAACGGTTGCGGTCAAGTTTTACGAGAATAAACCCGATGGGTGTGAAAATCAATCTTGAAGACATCGGTATTCAACCCAGAGAATTCTTGCAAAAGCTTGGTTTGAAACTCGCTCAGATCTTTGAATACGCCTATGATGTTGAGTTGGATAGAGATGTCATATCTCACTCCATAGAGAGTGTGATTACAGCGGCGCTGGAATTGCAGGCACTCGACATTAGTTATAGAAGGATATTTGTGATCGGTATTGTAGAAGGTTTCCAGCATATTAGAGAAAACAAGATGATGATCGGTCGAACCGATGCTGAACAGATTCTTCGTTCAACCGTTAAAATGTTGTCTGATAGGGAAAAAGAAGAGGTTGAAAAAGAAGAATTCTAGGATTGGTCGGATAGTATGATAGTCCGATGGTCCGATAGTTTGCAATCGACAATGGAACTATTAGATGCCAAAACAACAAAACTATATGACCATGAGACAATGAGACCTTCAGACAACATCTCACGATGCAAATCGATGAAATCGTAGCGCATCCCATATTTGGTGAGGGGATTATCGTTGGGTTACGATGGGATGGAGTGGAGTCACAGGTGAAATTTCGTAGTGGTTTATGCCTCTGGCTACCTTCAAAGTGGTTGAAGCAGATAGCCGTACCCAAAGGTGAGTTAGATCAGATTTCTTCAAAAAGGTTACTTGAAGCGTTCAGATTAGGTGTTGTTCCACATCAAGATATCGAGAATTTCACGTTTGGCCGTGCATATGAAATTAACGAAATAACTAATGCTTTGAATAACTTAAAAAAAGGGGAGGGTGGTGTATGTCTCATTGAGGGGGTTTATGGTTCCGGCAAAACTCATCTTTTAGAATACGCACGTCATTTGTCTTTGAGAAAAGGTCTCGTTACTGCGTATTGCGAGTTGAGTACTCAGGAAACGCCGCTCTATAGACCAAAACGTGTTTATCGTGAACTTTTATATAACCTGCGCTATATTGAAAACAACAAAGAGTATTCTTTTCGTGATTTGCTAAGGATGGTAGCCAGAATCGAAATTACTGATCACTGTTTTCTTAGTCCAGTTTTGAGAAGACTAAAGGATATTGACGATGGAGATTTAATGCACGAAGTCTTCTGGCAATGGATTGAAGGTGAGTCTACAAAGAACTATGCGACTGACCCAAGAGCACCTTTCAGAGTGCGCGGAGGACAAAAGATACCTGCACTTTATGATTTTTCGACAGCCAGCGATTTTTATTCCTATATACTTACTGGTTTAAGTTTTCTGATTAATAGATCAGGATCAGGCGGGCTTGTCATCATTCTTGATGAAGTTGAAACCATTACCCATATATGGGAATATGTTTCTTATAGTCGCGGATTAAACTTCCTTGAGGGACTTATTCTCGCCGCACTGAACACGGAAGAATTGAAACAGATTGACAGCAGGCTCATGCATAATAAGGTGAGACCCACACCATATATTTACAAGGAACCGCATATTCTTATGATTCTGGCGATGACTCCGATTCATGGGTTTCGTGGTATTGAAAATGTAGTAGAATTGATCAAGGATAAGTACTATCTTAGAAAATTTAGCAAACCAGAGTTGGAAGTTATATTTAAAAATTTAGTAAATGTTTATAAATGTGCATATCCCAGTTTTGATATTGAGCCATCCCGCCAAGAAAATATTTACAACGTGGCTCAAAAAAAAGGAAGTGGCGAATTGAGGGAGTTCATCAAGTTTTCAATAGAAGCATTTGACTGGCTGAGACTGGGACAAAAATAGAATAGAGGGCAGGAAGTAGAGAGTAAGGTGATTTAAAAGACAATGAAAGAAATATCTTCTGAAGAAATTAAGGGAAGATTACACCGGACCTGGGTGCCTTTTTTTAGTCGTTTTGGCAATTTTACACCGATCCAGGTACTCGCTATACCCCATATTCTAGATGGTGAAAATGTAGTACTGATTTCTCCTGCTGCCACGGGAAAAACTGAGGCAGTCATCGCACCCCTGATTGAAAATCTGGTGCAGACAGGGTATGCTCCGACAGAATGTGATGATTTGAAGATTCTCTATATATCACCCACACGGGCATTGGTGAATGACCTGCACCGTAGGTTGGTTGATCCAATGACATATGTTGGTGTTAGCCTAGGGCGCAAAACTGGTGACCGACCAAAACTTGATTATAAAAGGCTGCCTGCAGTGCTTTTAACAACCCCAGAATCATTTGATTCGCTTTTGACCCGTCATCCCAAAATTTTTGAAAAACTCGATGCGGTTGTCCTTGACGAAATCCATCTCCTTGATAATACGCCAAGGGGTGATCAGTTAAGGATACTTTTAAGACGATTACGCAAGATAAATGATAACCTTAAATACTGCGCACTTTCAGCAACAATCGATGATTTAGAAATAGGTGCCAGATATTTTAGTGATCCCAAGGTGTGTTTTCTAAAGTCAGTGCGTGAAATCGAATATTCATTAGTGCTTAATAAAGACTTTTTGAAAAGTTTATTTGATATCGTTAAACAGAAGAACTTTAAAAAAATTCTAATCTTCTTCAATGCCCGGAGTCTTGCTGAATCATTTTCTCAGAAATTGAATCACCCACCATTTCAAGATACTGTGTTAGTTCATCATGCCAGTTTGCAGAAACAGCGTCGGGAGGAAATAGAACGTCACATGAACAGAAGTGAGAGAGCAATTCTTTGCGCTACATCAACATTAGAGCTCGGGATCGATATTGGGGATATTGATTGCATTGTGCTTTATAGACCTCCATTTAATGTATCCTCATTACTTCAAAGGATCGGCAGGGGAAATCGTAGAACCAACAATCTTTATGCGCTGGGTGTTTATGTGAGTGACTGGGAAAAAACTTTGTTTGAGACATTTTTCGACTGTGCTAAGAAAGGACAATTGTTTGAGAAACGATATCGACCTTCATTGTCAGTGATTCCTCAGCAGATCTATTCTTACTTGTACCAACGTCGACGTATCGGCACCACTATCAAAAGTCTTTATGATGTGCTTGTCCCGGTATATACTGAACAACAGATAAAGACAGTATTTAAGGAATCGATTGATGATGGTAAAATCAAAGAAACAAGACCCGGTATTTATTTTGACGCATATCCACTCGAGAAGAAAATAGAATGGGGTAAGATTCATTCCAATATTGCAGAGATTTCTTTCGGCGAATATGATGTGCACGATATTGGTGTTGGAAGACTGGTCGGTCGCATTTTTCACTTAAAAAAAAGATTTGTGCTTGGGGGATCCTGTTGGGAGACAGTACGTATTGATGTAAAAGAGAAGAGAGTTTATGCGAAGTACATACGCAATTTGCCGGCAGTAGCCAAAGTATTTGAAGGTAAAGGTGCCGGTAATTACAACTATCTATTGGCACCTGTACTAAAGATGAGAATTTTCCCTAAAACGAATCCCCTGGATTTCCCGTTTACTTGTGATGGTGCAAATACTTATATTCTGCATCTATTTGGTTCTTTGTATGGTTTTATTCTTACCGACGCACTTTATGAAGAAGAATGGGATGCGATTGATGTAGAAGGAAAGATGCTTATACTAAATAAATATCAGCCAGCGGATGACAGATTACCGTCCCCTAAAGTTGAGTCTATTAAGAAAGTCATAGGAAGAAATATCGCAAGGCTTGAGGATGCATTGGGTAGCGGTGCATTTTTTTATGAGCTGCCAAAAATCTACCAGATTGAAGATCATTATCTGAATTTAGACATTTCAGGATTTTTAGAATTCCTGGCATCAATAAAACTCGTTGAGATGGACTTAATTGAATTCAATAAGGCAGTAGAGAAATTGAAAGGGTAAAGAGATTTAAAATTCTACTGATTACAGATATCAGATAACAGATTGCAGTGCTTTCATTGTTTTTGGTTATTAGTTCTTATTGTAGTCAAATATGAAATTTGAGATATGCAATAGTTCTATGGGTATCAGGTTGTGGCAACCAGGATAGCAGGAAATCAGGGAAATGTAGAATTGTTCTGATAACCCGATGTCCTGGTATTCTTCCTCCTAATGTCCTGATAGTCTGATATCCTTATCGTTCTCACCGAAGCTAAAATCCGATCATCTTTCTTTGTTTTTCGCAATTCGAAATTCGCAATCAATATGCCATTGGCCCGTGCTCTTGACATGGACAGCTTGACGCATATAATTTTGAACTCACAAAAAAGGAGGATCTAAATGAAAAGAGTCCTTTATTTGACAATTTCAACTGTCATTCTTTTAGTAATTGGCTGTGGCGGTGCTGCTGAATTGATCAAAGCACCACAGATCTCTGCGGTCATTATGGATTCTACTTCATTAATAGTTATGTGGGAAGAAGATACTACGATTGAGCACAACGTAGATTTCCAAGGGTATAATATCTACGTTTCAACTGATTCGGTTATACTCATGGTCGAGGATGGTGAAGATCTTAATAAGCATAATGCTGCTGCAATCACGGATCTCAGCTATGAGATCACTGATTTAAATCAAGATTCGATTTACTATGTTCAGGTGAGAGTAGTGAATACAGAAAACAAGGTTGGAAGTTATAATGATAGCCTGCCTTTCATTGATGGTTCTCCAAGACCGGAATTTACGCTAACAGTTTCGTTTGAACAATCTTCTGCTGACTCAAACGAAGCTAATTGTGGATTGAGATTTGAGACGGCAGCTGTCACTAATGAGTCTCTTCATGTATTCCCTGGTGCTGATATATTTTTTGCGAGACGATCTGATACGTTGAAGGTTTGTTCTGCATCCACAAGAACTGCTGCTGGGTTTACACCGCGAAACACAAGTATGCATAATTATGAGCAGATAGAATTCGATAGCCTTTATGCTGCAAATCCCAATGACAATTATTTGGATCAGTGGCAGTTTGTGGTTGGCGATTTAATTGTCTTTGAGACTGAAGAAGGAAATTATGTGAAGCTTTATGTTAATGATTATGATTCTGTCGCTGCAACAATCGATATAAGGTATGCTTACCAAAATATACTGGATTATCCCAAGTTTTGATGTAAAGAGTTTTGTGTTAAGTTTCTTTATTGATCCAACTTAGATATTCTTCCAACCCCCGCTCAATCGTCCATGATATGATCTCGGGCACCTCGTAGGGGTGGTTCTTTTTTATGAAGCGTTCAACTTTTTTATAATTTTTTTTCGTAGTTTTTATCAACGCACCATATTCCGGACACTGTTCGATTTTGCCGCGCCAGATATAGATTGAAGACAATTTAAATAAGTTACCACAGGCAACCAGTTTGTTTCCAATCAAGCCATTTACGATCTTTTTCGCAACGCGCATTTTGGGAAATGTTGCGTACACTACAATATATTTTTGTTTCGTTTTCAATGAAATCGCCACAAAAGCCACATCGTCACATTGAAGTATATAAGTAGTGTTGTTGTATCAAGGATCGTTGCAATAAGTGGTCCTGACATTAATGCGGGATCGACACCCAATTTTTTGAACAATATGGGTAAAATACCACCAAGCGATGTAGCAATAACAATTGCTGCAATCATTGCAATCGCAACAGTATAACCAAGCAGCACATTCCCCTGCAAAATTATCGCCCGTAATGCTGTTATCACACCTGCGATGACACCCATAAGAATGCCGATAAGGAACTCTTTTCGAATTACGCGCCAAATGTCGTTTAACCTTATTTCGCCAGTGGCGAGTCCACGAACCACAACAGTTGCAGCCTGCGTACCAGCACTGCCGCTCGTGTTCATCAATATCGGGATGAAAAAACTTAGTGTTACAATATTCGAAAGGAGAAATGAGAAATGTTCGAGGACGCTTCCGGAAACAAAGCCAGCAAGGGCAAGAACAATGAGCCAAATGACTCTTTTCTGTGCAACTTTGATTGGATTGGCTGATAGATACTCATCAGTTACTGCCGCAGCACCGAAGTGGTAGATATCTTCACTCGCTTCTTCTTTGATGACATCCAGTACATCATCGACGGTGATTACACCTTTTATCCTTCCCAATTTATCCAAGACAGGTAACGAATGCTCATCATACTTCTCGAAAACACGCGCGACATCCTCTTGGTCCATGTCCAGGCTAACACTCACAAATGGAGATTCTGTTACAGCTTGTACTTTTCTCTGAGGATTCGTTGTCAGAAGATCCTTCAATGGAATGATTCCTTTCAAGCGATTTACCTTATCAACCACATATATTTTCTGAATAAAATCGATATCTTTCGCCTTATTTCTAACCTCTTTTAATACGAATCCCACTTTCACCTGCTCTGGTACGGTAATATAGTCTGTTGTCATTAACCCGCCGGCTGTATTCTCTTTATAGGCCAGGAGTTCGCGTGTTCTTATTTGTTCATCTTCTTCAAGAAGAGGAATAAGTTTCCCTGTTTCTTGTTCCGGCAATGTTGCGAAGAGGTCGGCTCGGTCATCGGGTGACATTTCATTCAGAATCTCTTTTTTTCTTGTAAGTGTAAGGGTATTTAGGAGATCTATCATTTGGTCTTCCTTAAGAAATTCAAAAATATCAGCAGCAAATTTAGTCTCAACGGCGTTGAATAATACTAACTGCTCCTCAGAACTTAAATCTGACCATATTTCAGCAATATCTGCCGGTTCGAAGTATGACGCTACTTTTTTTATAAAACGTTTCTTTCTTGAGGCAATGAGTTCTTTGATCTCTGGTAACATAGCACGCATACGGTAGTTTATTCCAAAAAATGATTGAGTCAATACTGATGAGGATATCAGGCCATCAGTGTATCAGAAAGGAGGATATCAGTGGATCAGGTTATCTGGTCAAATCTTTCCTGATATTCTGGTTTCCAGATACCCAATACCTGATTTTCTGGTACTCTGATATCCCAATTATTATTGACAATCACCTTCTCCTTGTTATAATAGAACAATGGATAAAATTATAAAACGCGATGGTTCTGTTGTTCCTTTTGATCCAGCAAACATTTATATAGCGATTGAGAAAGCATTAAAGGCTACTGGTGATGATATTTCACTTGCTAAAGCTATTGGTGATAAGGTTGTTGAGGAACTGAAAAAGAGTTTTGGTTCGCTGAAGCCAACTGTGGAAGACATTCAGAATATTGTGGAAAAGAAGCTAATCGAAGATGGCAAATATGAGACAGCCAAGGCTTACATAATCTATCGGCAATCAAGAACTGCACTGCGAGAGAAGAAAGAAATTTTGGGAATAAAAGATACTCTAAAACTATCACTTAATAGCCTCCGCATTCTGGAAGACAGATATCTAAGAAAAGATCAGTTTTCTAAAACCACTGAGACGCCAGCTGAGATGTTTAGAAGAGTCGCGAAAGCAGTGGCTCAGGCTGACAGCAATTACGGCATTGATCCGCAGCAAACTGAAGAGCGATTTTATGAAGCAATGGTGAATTTTGTATTTCTGCCCAATTCACCTACTTTAATGAATGCGGGTACTGATTTAGGTCAACTTTCTGCCTGTTTTGTACTACCGATCGAAGATTCTCTGGTGGATATTTTTGACGCCTTGAAAAATGCAGCATTAATTCACCAATCAGGTGGTGGCACAGGTTTTTCGTTCTCAAGAATCAGACCGAAAGGTGATATAGTGAAGTCGACCATGGGTGTTGCTTCAGGTCCTGTATCATTTATGAGAATATTTGACCGCGCCACGGAGACAATAAAACAGGGAGGCATGCGGCGGGGTGCGAATATGGGTGTTCTTTCTGTGAATCATCCCGATATTCTCGAGTTTGTAAGATCGAAAGAAAAAGAGGACGAATTGAAGAATTTCAATATATCGGTGGCAGTTACCGATGCCTTTATGTCTTGTGTAATACATAACAGAAGCTATGAAATAATTAACCCAAGAAACAATAAAGTATTGAAGATAATAAGCGCGAGAGATGTATTTGATCTCGTAGTGATGCATGCTTGGAAAAACGGTGATCCTGGTATGATATACATCGATGAGATAAATCGCAAAAACCCCACACCTGAACTCGGTGTAATTGAATCAACGAACCCTTGTGGAGAAGTACCTCTTTTGCCGTTGGAATCCTGCAATCTTGCATCGATCAACCTTACAAAAATGTTTTCAAATGGCAAATTCGATTATAAGAAATTAGCTGATGCAGTCCAGCTCGGTGTGCATTTTCTTGATAATGTAATCGATGCGAATTATTACCCGCTCCCTGAAATTGAAAAGATGACAAAGGGTAATAGAAAAATCGGACTCGGTATTATGGGTTTTGCCGATTGTCTCATCAAAATGGAAGTACCCTATAATTCGCAACAAGCACTCGATTTTGCTGAGGAGCTAATGAATTTTATTCAACAAGAATCACGGAACGCATCGCGTGCTTTGGCTGATAAACGCGGTTCCTTTCCAAATATTGATAAATCAATTTACAAAAATAATAACCCGATGAGAAATGCGACATTGACATCAATAGCCCCGACCGGAACCATAAGCACAATTGCCAATGTATCTTCGGGGATTGAACCGCTTTTCTCTGTTGGGTATTTGCGTAATGCATTGGATACAACATTTCTTGTCACGAATCCGTTGTTTGAAGAAGTCGCGAAGCAACAAGGCTTTTATTCTGCGGAACTCATGTCTCAGGTTATACAAGAGGGTTCCATACAAAAGATCTCCAAGATTCCACATGATGTTAGAAGACTATTCCCTACAGCCCATGATATATCGCCAGAATTCCATATTAAGATGCAGGCAGCATTTCAAAAATATGTTGATAACGCAGTCAGTAAGACAATAAACTTACCTGAAGACGCTACACTAGAGCAAACCGGCTCGATTTTCCTTCTAGCACACAAATTGAAGTGTAAAGGTATTACTGTGTATAGATACGGGAGTAAGAAAAAACAAGCATTAGAATTTGGCACTATAGATTTGCAGGATATATGCGGTCCAGGTATATGCGGTTACTAAGAGAGTCCAGAAAAGGCGTCTATCGCTTTTTCCCATACGATCACGTTCTATGGGGCGTCTTACATTGTTCGATATCACTGACAGGCAACAATGCAAGAAAGATTACAGAGATTTCTGGGTTTTCAGAGATCTTACTAATGAAAAAAAATAATGGAGGATAGAAATGCAGTGGTTGACTACAAAAAGAGTTAGTACATTTACAAACAAACCATATGCTGGAAACCCAGCATGGGTAGTAATAGGCGCAGATAGATCAGTGGAAGAACAAAAACTTGTAAGATTGGCGAGCGAGTTAAATCCTGTTTCTGATACTGTATTTGTTTATCCCGAAAAAGATGATGCCGATATTGGTCTTCGATTTTTCAGTCAGTCTGAAGAGATAGCATTCTCAGGACACGGTACTATTGCTGCCTATTTTGGTGTGGAAGGTGAAAATTTGATTAAACTTACTGAGCCCATTACATTAGTAAAACAGAAGACTAAATCTGGTATCCAACACATTGAGTTACGCATAAAAGATAATAAGATTGAGAGAGTCACTGTTTCTCTGCCGGCGCCGCAGATTATTAGCACGCCTCTTGACGTAAAACAAATCTCAAGATTTCTGGGTATTCCGCCCGTTGAAATACTTGATGCAAATCGTCCGATTGGTGTTGTGGAAATTTCTGGTTGTGTTGAGATAATCGTTCCTGTTGTATCGTCCGATGTTCTTTTGAATCTTACACCCAATTTTCAACTCATGAAGAACTTCTGTGATCGACTTCAGACAACAGGCATCGTGGTTTACTGCTCAGAAACCTTTGAAAAAAGCAATAATGCTCACATGCGCCATTTCGCTCCCTCTGTTGGTATAAACGAAGATCCGGTATCCGGAGCAGCAAGTGCTTCTTTGGGTTGTTATTTGGTTCATAATCGCATTGTTGCAATGGAGGAAATGGTTCGCGTTGTTGTAGAACAGGGTCATTCGATGAAGCGACCGGGCGTCGTGTACATTCATATACATACCTATAAGAGTAAAATTATGAAGGCGGCATTTGGTGGTCAAGGCGTTATAACGTTCGAAGGGCGGGTTTCATTGCCTGAAGACTAGCCCCGCACCTTTTTCTCCAGGTTGTTGCAGATAAACCATACAGCTTCTTCTGTGTTCTTCACAGACATGTTATGGAATGAATTGCAGTTGTTGCCAAAAAAGGTGTGGGGTTGACACCTAAACATATATAAATATAATACAGCATGCGGGACATTTGGGAGAGTAGAGCTTCATTTATATTAGCATCAATAGGTTCAGCCATAGGGTTAGGGAATATATGGCGTTTTCCTTACGTTTGCTATGCAAATGGAGGCGGTGCTTTTTTAATTCCCTATCTCGTTGCTTTATTAACCACAGGTATTCCCGTAATGATTCTTGAATTTTCTTTAGGGCACAAATTCTATAAACCAGCGCCGATGGCATTTGGAAATATCAAGAAGGGATTCGAGATCTTGGGTTGGTTTGCCTTGCTTATCGGTTTTGGTATTGTAACCTATTATGCGGTTGTGATGGGATGGTGCTTTAACTATCTTGGCTTTTCGATTAATCTTGCATGGGGGCAGGATACACAAGCTTTTTTCTTTAATCAATTCCTGAAAATCTCTGAGTCGCCCATGCAGTCTGGAAGTATTCAGTGGATGATTGTGTTGGGTTTAGCCCTGACCTGGATATGTATTATCGCTGCCATCTGGAAAGGGCCGAAGACTGTTGGCAAGGTGGTCTACTTTACGGTTATTATTCCCTGGATAATTCTGTTGGTGTTGGTCATTAGAGGTGTGACGCTGCCGGGAGCACTTGAGGGTCTGAAATTTTATCTGACACCCAAGTTCAGTGCTCTGTTGAATTACAAAGTTTGGCTTGCGGCATATTCTCAAGTTTTCTATTCTCTCACGATTGGTTTTGGTGTTCAAATCACTTATGCCAGTTTTTTGCCGAAAAAAGCAGATGTGGTAAATAACGCATTTCTCGTTAGCCTTGCAAATAATGCTACATCATTTATCGGTGGGTTTGCAGTATTTTCCACGCTTGGATATTATGCCTTAAAAACTGGTCTGCCTGTTAGCGAAGTTGTAAAATCGGGTCCACACCTTGCTTTTGTTACTTATCCCACCATAATCAGTATGCTACCTTTTGCTGCGAGCGTTTTCGGCGTTCTATTTTTCCTAATGCTTCTAACATTGGGAATAGATTCTGCGTTCTCGCTCGTTGAAGCAGGTGCTGCGTCTGTCATCTCGAAATTCAATATCAAACGTATTCATATGAACATCGGATTTGGTATTGTCGCTTTCTTAATAGGAATTATCTATACAACAAAAGGCGGTCTTTACTGGCTTGACATTGTTGATCATTTCATGAACAATTATGGATTGTTAGTTGTCGGAATACTACAATGTGTAGCGATCGGGTATTTCTATAACCACAGAGAAATGAGGGAATATGCGAACAGCAAATCAGATTTTACAATTGGTCCATGGTGGGATTTTTGCATAAAGTACCTAACCCCAATTGTTGTTGCGGTTCTTTTCGTGATAAACGTTATCGATCGAATAAAGACGGCTTACGGCGGATATAGTCGCCTGGCAGAATTCCTTGGAGGATGGTTGGTATTGATTATTTTCATTGTGATTGCAGTACTTCTCTGGAAAGCGAAGGGGAGAGAATAATGCCGATTTCTGCGTGGATAATGCTGTTTGTTGCCTCTTTGATACTTTTTGGCGGTATTGTGCTGTGCCTTTTCAAGATTAGAAGAAAATAGAATTTTCCCAGTCCTCTAAAAGCATCATTTTTAGATAATACATAGATATCATCGAGTTAAGCTTTTTGACATCAATTTACTTGATTTCGAGAAGAAATTCAGTATTATTACTATTACTCTAGAAATTAATTTTAAGAAACTAGTCAGTCTATTATAAGAAAGGAGTGATCATGAAAATAAAATTTCTGGGACATGCATCTTTTCTAATCACATCAGACAAAGGAGTGAGGATTATAACAGATCCATATAAACCCGGTTGTTTTGACGGTGGTATTAAGTATGATCGGATAACTGAAGAGGCGGATATTGTAACTATATCTCACGAGCATGATGATCACAACGAGACCAATATAAGAGGAAATCCTACTTTTGTGAGGGGTTCGATAGATCAGGAGATAAAAGGTATTAGAATCAAAGGTGTTGATGCATATCACGATACAAGTGGCGGAAAAGAAAGAGGATCAAATACCATTTATAATATGGTGATCGATGATGTCAATCTTGTTCACCTTGGTGATCTTGGTCACGATCTTACGCCTGATGAGGCAAACAATATTGGGAAGGTTGATATTCTCCTCGTCCCGGTGGGAGGATATTTTACCATTGATAAAGATGTCGCTGACAAAATTATCGGTATTCTGAAACCTAAGGTTGTAATACCTATGCACTTCAAAACTAACAAGTGTGCTTTCCCCATAGCACCAGTTGAGGATTTCACAAGCAATAAGGAAGTTAAGAAAGTAGATGGTGAAGTTGAAATCAGGAGAGAAAATCTTCCTGAGGAAACAGCGATTTATGTTCTTACACCGACCAAATGATAGAAAATGGTTTAAGGTTTGGATGCTAGATTATGGCAGATTCCAGCATCTAAACCCAAACCATATGACCATCTTTTAACAAGGAGGTTAGATGAGGGAAGTTGACTATAATACAATAGTCGATACGGTGGCCCGTTTATGCATGGAAGCAAACTACTTTCTGGGTGAAGATGTGATTAATGCCTTAAAACATGGATTACAAATAGAGGAATCGCCAACCGGTAAGGATATTCTAAACCAATTACTGAAAAATGCAGAAATTGCAAAAACTGAGAAGATACCAATCTGCCAGGATTGTGGATACGCTGTGGTTTTTCTTGAATTGGGCGACGAGGTATGTGTTAAGGGAAATATCGCCAAGGCGATTACGGAAGGTGTGGGAAAAGGATATACTGAAGGCTATTTGCGTAAGTCCATTTTGGTTGATCCTATTAAGGGCAAGAATACTGGTGATAATACACCGCCAGTTATTCATACAACGATTGTACCAGGGGATAAGATAAAAATTACAGTAGCGCCCAAGGGCGGTGGAAGCGAAAATATGAGCGAAGTCAGAATGGGAAAACCAGCAGATGGTATTGAGGGTGTAAAAGAGTTTGTCATTGATAGGATGATGCGTTCAAGTGCCAATCCGTGCCCACCGGTTGTGATTGGAGTAGGGATTGGCGGTAACTTTGAATATAGCGCGTATCTTGCAAAGAAGGCACTATTGAGAGATATTGGACAAAGACATCCCGATAAGTTCTATGCAGATGTTGAGATAGAACTCCTCGAAAAAATTAACAACCTGGGTATAGGTCCAATGGGACTTGGTGGTAGAGTTACCGCGCTTGATGTATTTATTGAAGTCTATCCACGGCATATCGCTTCATTCCCGGCTGCTGTAAACACCAACTGCCATGCGGCACGACATAAAGTAGCCATCATCTAATAAGTAAGAAATGAGAAGTAGGAAGTAAGATATGAGGAAAGATAATACAGAATTGAGAGAAAGGCTCTATGCATTTGCTTTGAACATTGTCGAATTTGTCAAATTTTTACCGCGTAATTGGGTAACTTTAGAAATAGGAAAACAACTTTTACATTCTGGAACTTCAGTTGATGCTAATTACGAAGAGGCATGTGGTGCTTTCAGTAAGGCAGATTTTGTTTACAAGCTCAATGTTGCATTCAAAGAAGCAAAAGAATCCAATTATTGGTTAAGACTACTTAAGGATTCTCATGTTGTCACTGGTACGCGAATTGGTCAATTAATACAAGAATCGAAAGAAATCAGAAATATTCTTGGTACAGGCGTTGAAACTGCAAAAAAGGGCAAAAAATGAATATGTTTATATTTACTTTCTATTTCCTGACTATTAAGTTATTAAATTGCTTTAGGAGGAATCATGGCTGAACAGATTAGACTAAAAACACCAGTAACTGATGAAGATATCATGAAATTAAAGATAGGAGATAGTGTTCTTCTCACTGGCAAAATCCTGACAGGAAGAGATGCCGCACACAAGAGACTATTTGAACTGGCAGAAAAAGGCGAATCTCTTCCAATAGACATCAAAGGACAGATAATCTACTATGTGGGACCAGCACCCGCAAAACCTGGGTACGCAGTGGGACCTGCTGGACCAACAACGTCAGGAAGAATGGACCCATATGCACCGCTTTTGATGAAAATGGGATTAAAAGGCATGATTGGTAAAGGTGTTCGTTCAAAAAAAGTCCGTGAAGCGATGAAAGAATTCAAGGCTGTATACTTCTCTGCCACTGGTGGCGCTGCTGCCCTGATTGCAAAAAATATAAAGGCGGTGAAGATTATTGCCTATGAAGATTTAGGTACAGAAGCGATAAGGGAACTTGAGGTTGAAAATTTTCCAGTCATCGTGGCAAATGATGCCCATGGTGGCGATCTCTATGAGGAAGGCATAAAAAAATATCGGAGATAATTATTCGGAATAGGAATTAGTCCGAAGATTATTTTTGAGCGTCACCCTGTCACGTGACCGTTTGCTGCTGCGCTCACATCAATACAGGGAGTTTGTCAAGCATATATATAAGATATCCTCCATATCCATATAATAGCAGAAAATAAAACCACTCATGTACCTTTTTCGTTACCATAATGTATAGAATGGTGACTATTGATGCAACCAGCGATCCAATAAAGAGTTGTTTTATGAAAATCGCATAAATCAGATATGATGAACCTATAATTAGGGCTATCGGTAAACGTGACCAAGGTCCATGCAGTCGCGAAAAGAACACAGGGATCGTGATAACATGAGACGTTCTGTCACCTTTAACATCTCGGATATCTTTTGCGCAAAAACCTAAGGTGATCCCGATCAGCGTAGGTATAAGTATCGTACTTGGCATTAGATTGAGCGCTCTATTGCCAGTCAATAATGAGAATCCCAATGTCATTGAGAAAACTGTTGCTACTGCCAGTATAAAACTTGAAACGATCGGTATACGTTTCAGTCGTACCGGTGGTACTGAATAGAGTATACTGAGGAAAATGAGAGCAGACATGATAAGAAAAGAAACATAATTCAATAGCAAAGATAAACCGAGAGCCAAACAGATAATAAATGCAGTCCAGTATAAGTAGTAATTCTTATCCAAACCTTGGGTTAAAGGATTGCGTGACCGCGTCAGGTTGTCACTTTCTATGTCAAAAAAATCATTGATTGCGGCCGCACCTTGAAAGCCAAGGGCAAGAGTTAACCAAAGCACTAATATGCCTATTCTGTCAAAGACAAATGGTAACGATTGCTGCACCGTAACAGTCTGTTGATGCAGCGCCAAAAGAAGCCCGAAAATACCAATGCCCCCATAGAATGCAGCACGTTCAAGACGTAAAGAATTCATGATGAGTTTAAATTTCTTTTTTTCCATCAGAAAAAGGTATACTACTATCGCAAACACAAGTAGCAGAAGGAATATTGATGCAAATTTCTGTGTATCTGAGTAAAGTATGCCACCCGTAATGAAGAGACTTTCAGGTTTATTACCCGCTATGATTGTCGGAAGTCCGCCTAACAGAATTATTATACAGTACGATATGAAAAATAGAGTTATTGAAATTAGTATCTTTCTTGTTTTGCAAATTGCATAGAGTGTGATAAGAAGACAGATAAAGAAAAATATAATACGTTGTCCGGGGGATCCACCGTATTCAATGATAGAGGTAAACGGGTTCAGACTACTCACTAGATAAGGTTCAATACGTAGAGGGTAGGTAATTGTGTACCCTCCACCAATCATCCAGTCAATCAACGGAACTAATAATATGAGTCCGAATCCATAAGAATAAACACTTGTTACTTTTCGGATATCTATTTTCGTGATAAGAGCAGTGATCAAGGTAATTACCAAGAAAAGGCTGAGATAGAAAGCTGGGTAGTGAACAAAATATATGACTAGGGCTTTGTACGAAAATGCTAAGTACCCGATGCGGTGAGAGGCCTCGAATACCCCTTCAACAAATATGCGTAAGAACATCCACGAAAACAGAGTCAGAAAAGCTCTTTTCAGACTTTCTGATTCAATATTCTCTATAAATTTTCCTATACCTTTCATATAATGCCGCAATTATGATAATATAGATCGCACAAATGTCAATACATATTATGAGAGGGCAGAAGAGGGCTGATAGAGGGCGGAGAGAAGGCAGGATTAATTTGTCATCCTTCATTTGCTGTCAGTTATCCATCATTCGTTACTAGTTGACTTATTGGGTTATATAAATAGAATAATGTATGTCACTTCTCACTGATTTGATCGAGAAGCTACAGTGGCTGCCTGGTATTGGTAGAAAAACAGCTCAGCGGCTCGCATTTTATCTTCAAAAAATGGATACAGTAAAAGTCAAGGAATTGACTGATGCGATAATGCGGGCGCGGACACAGCTTAGAGAGTGCTCGATCTGCCATAATTTAGCAGAACAGGATCCCTGCGAGATTTGCAGAGATGCCTCTCGGGACATGGAATTCGTATGTGTTGTTGAGCAACCTTCAGATGTCATGGTTATTGAGAAAACAAGTGAGTATAAAGGTTTGTATCATGTACTCCATGGTGCAATATCGCCAATTGATAACGTGGGTCCTGATGATCTGAGGATACAATCTTTGCTCAGAAGGTTAAAATCAAAGAGTATTAAAGAGGTTATTATTGCAACAAACCCCACAACTGAAGGTGATGTTACTGCAATGTATATCGCAAAGCAGATTGATCCCTCAGGCATAAAGGTGACGCGCATTGCTCGGGGTCTCCCAACCGGGAGCGATTTGGATCTCGCTGATACAACAACTTTGACAAAAGCTTTAGAAGGAAGAAGAGAGATTTAATCTGCCTGGGCAGATTAAATCTAAATTTCGAATTTCGAAAAGACAAAAAATAAAGATTGAATTTCTAATCATCTGAAAATATTTGTGTATTTTTGAGCTTTTTTAAGTAACTGTTACCACACAATATCAGCGGTTACTTTTCTGTACTACAAATTTACGATGTCCAACCGGTTGTCCATCTATGAATAGATCGAAATGATATATACCCTCTTTTGGCAGAGGAAGGTTGTTAATTGCGAAGGTTATTTCTACTATTGCCAATTTTTCAGGGAAGTTAAGATATTGAGGTGGTAGGTCTGCTATTCGCTTTCCAGTTTCGTCTGAGAATCTAATTTCACACTTTGCAGAACCGACATAATCGGTGAGTGCCGCATAGATGTGCATCCTGCTATGAACGCAAGGAAAACTCTCAGCATGAATTGTACTAAACAGACCGATTAGGCTGATCTTCTTAGTTTCTTGTTCATGGACAATTTTGTCACTCACAATCATTGCAAGAAGTACTGGCTTTGCCCGTTTCTTCACCAGTCAATTATAGATATGAAAATCGCGAAATCAAGACTATATATCAGCTGTGTTTCTTAAATTCATCTATTCAAATTTGGACATTGTTCCGTGAAACGAGAATCTTCATTTTTTGAACACGAAAAACGGGATTTGAAATTTGGAACTTGGAATTTGGATTTACCAAGCAGCAGTAAGGTGTTTACCAGGTTGCCTTTCTGACACCAGGCAGTTCGCCCTTGAGGGCGAGTTCACGCAGACATATACGGCACAGACCGAATTTGCGGTAGTATCCTCGTGCCCTTCCACATCGGAAACAACGGTTGTATCTGCGCGTTGTATACTTTGGTTTCTTCTTTGATTTATTTATTAAACACAACTTTGCCATAATTATCCTTTCATTGTATATCTGTACGGCTTCCGGATTTTGATTTAATTGTCATATTACTTCTCTCTCGCAAACGGTAGGCCGAGCCCTTCCAACAACGCTAGTGCATCTTCATCTTTTTTTGCAGTTGTAACAATGGCTATATCCATGCCAAAGACCTTTTTCACCTTGTCATATTCAATCTCTGGAAAGATTGTTTGTTCAGTTAGACCTAGATTATAGCAACCTCTACCGTCAAATGAATCACGTCGAAAACCGCGAAAATCTCGTATTCTCGGTGCGGCGAAATTAACGAATCGATCAAAAAATTCATACATCCGAGAACCTCTGAGCGTGAGTTTTACACCAATAGCCATACCTTTCCGGATCTTGAAATTCGATATTGGTCGTTTTGCTTTTGTATAGACTGGCGCTTGACCGGTGATCTTCGCCATATCTGATTTCACGACCTCAAGAATTTTTTGATCACCTACTGCTTCACCGACGCCGACATTAATAACGATCTTCACTAACTCGGGTACTTGATATTCGTTCTTATATCCAAACTGTTTCATCAACGATTGTCTCAATTGTTCATTAAAGTATAATTTCAGTCTTGGTATAAGCTCTTTTTTGTTTTTCTTAATCAATTATTTCCCCACATTTTTTACAGATTCTCACTCTTCTTTCTTCGATCTTTTCTTTTTTGACTTGCACTTTCTTGCCGCACTTCGAACATATTAGCACAAGGTTGGATATATGTACGGGTCCTGGAACAGTGACAATCCCTGACGGTTTCGTCTGTGATCGAGCCCGCTGATGTTTTTTGACAAGATTGATGCCTTCAATAATCACTTGTTTTTTTTGTGGCATTATTTCTAGAACTCGCCCCCTTCTTCCTTTCTCCTCACCAGTATTCACTTCGACAAGGTCATCTTTTTTGATATGAAACTTTGGTCTAATTTTTTTCTTCTCCTTTTTCTGTTTTATCATTTTAATTCCTTTAGGTGCTTAAGTACTTTGTCACTTACACTACCTCACTTGCCAGGGACATGATTTTTGTGAATCCTTTCTCGCGTAACTCGCGCGCTACCGGGCCAAACACTCTTGTTCCTTTCGGCTCTCGCTGTTCAGTGATCAAAACGCAAGCATTATCATCGAATCTCACATAGGAACCGTCTCGTCTCCGAAGTTCCTTTTTTGTCCTGACGATCACCGCCTTGCCTTTATCGCCTTTTTTTATCGGCGCATTGGGGAGGGCATCCTTGATGGTAACATTAATAATGTCCCCGATGTATCCATAACGTCTTCTTGAACCGCCGCGCACGCGTATACACATGGCCATTCTAGCACCCGTATTGTCACAAACTTTTAGCCGTGAGAAAATCTGAATCATGCTAAATCTCGCAAGCGCAGAGACCGCTGAGATTGTTTTTTCTGCGTACTCTGCGAAGTTTATCAATCATGCCATTTTCCTTAGTACACGCCAGCGTTTTAATTTCGAAAGAGGTCGCGTCTCCTCAATGAGTACTTTCTCGCCAACCTTACACTCATTTTTCTCATCGTGAACATAGACTTTGGTCATCTTTCTGATATATTTCTTGTATAGAGGATGTTTGACATAATTGGTTATCTTCACTGTTACTGTTTTGTTCGCCTTGTCGCTTGTAACGACCCCAACTTTTCTTTTAGGCATACTTTTTCCTCACTTCACTTCGATTTCTGCTTTGATTTCTTTGGTTCGAGGACTTTCTTTATACCCAACTCATCTTCACGTAGAAGGGTTTTGATACGGGCAATATCCCGTCTTAAAGTCCTTAACCTCAACGGATTCGGTAATTCCTGCGCACCACGACGCAATTTCAAATTGAATATTTCTTTATAAAAACCATTGAGAAGGTCAATCAGTTCTTCTCTCGATTTCTCTCTCAGTTCAAAAACCTTCATATTTGATTCCTGGTTCTCGCTTTACGAACCTTGTTTTCATAGGCAGTTTGTTTGCTGCTAACTTAAGGAGAAGTCGAGCATCAATTTCAGTTACGCCTTCTAATTCAAATATTATACGACCAGGCTTCACAACACTAACCCAAAATTCAGGTGCACCTTTACCTTTTCCCATCCTGGTTTCTGCAGGTTTTTTTGTGACAGGTTTATCAGGGAAGATTCTCACCCACATTTTGCCACCCTTTTTCATAGAATGAGAAATGGCAACTCGCGAAGCTTCTATCTGACGTGCTGACACCCATGATGGTTCCACAGCGACTAGCCCATAATCACCGAATGCAATACTATTTCCACGTGTTGCCTTACCTTTGCGGCGTCCTCTCTGTTGTTTTCGGTATTTGGTTTTCTTTGGTTCAAGCATTACTTAACGTTACCCTTATAAATCCAAGCTTTGACACCTACTGTACCATAAATTGTAAACGCTGTTGTGCATGCATAGTCGATATCAGCTTTGAGTGTTTGTAATGGTACCTTCCCTTCGCTATGCCATTCTGTACGTGCGATTTCGGCTCCGCCAAGTCTTCCTGCACAACACACCTTAATTCCCTTAGCACCAATTTTCATTGCAGAGATGATTGCTCTTTTAATCGCTCGCCGGTGGGAAACTCTTTGCGTAATTTGTCTCGCGATGTTTTGAGCAACCAAAAATGCATCAAGCTCTGGCATTCTCACTTCTTCGATATTTATAGTAACATCCTTGTTAATCAAACTTTTGATTTCCTCTCGTAATTTTTTAATCTCCTCGCCACCTTTTCCGATCACTTTGCCGGGTTGCGCAGTATGGATTGATATGATAACGCGATTTGAGAGTCTTCTTATAATTATATCAGATAGCATCGCTTCAGAATGACGCTGGTAGAGGTAGCGACGTATGGTGTGGTCCTCAGATATAAGTTTGCTATAGTTCTGCTCATCGAACCACTTTGATTTCCAATCCTTGGTTATACCTAATCTGAATCCCGTCGGATGCGTTTTCTGTCCCATTAAGCTCCTTTCTTCTTATCTTCGATTGGTGTATATGATTCAATCACCAATGTTATGTGACATGTTCTTCTTCTGATCATATCTGCGGTACCGCGAAATCCAGCACGCCATCTTTTTAAAACAGGTCCCGCATCAACTCTTGCTTCTTTTACAAACAGATCACCATCATCGACTCTCACTGTGCCGATTCTGTCCTTAAGATTTGCAACAGCAGAATTTAAGGTCTTCAAAACTGGAATCTTTGAGCGGGAGTGATGGAACTGTAAAAAAGCGCGTGCTTCTAGAATTCCTTTTCCTCTGATGATATCCAACATCCTTTTTATTTTCCTTGGTGAAACACGTTCGTAGCGTTTGACTGCTTTTGCAATCATTTTTCAAACTCTCTCTGTTTTTTCTCTTCTTTCCTTGTCCCAGAGTGCGCACGGAAAATTCTGGTTGGTGCAAATTCTCCCAATTTATGACCGACCATTCTTTCTGTAATATACACTGGGATAAAACGATTACCGTTATGGACCGCAACTGTGAACCCAACAAACTCTGGCGGTATCATTGAATTTCTTGCCCATGTTTTAATGATTTTCTTCTCTCCCGAATCGATCAATTTGGTAATTTTCTTCATCAATTTTACATTAACATAAGGTCCCTTCTTTAGTGCCCTTGCCATTATTTTCTCCTTTTTATGATGAATTTGCTAGACGCTTTATGGGCCTTTCTGGTTTTTTTTCCTTTTGTGAGCCAACCCCATGGCGATGCTGGTTGTCTTCCGCCGTGTGATCTTCCTTCGCCACCACCTAATGGATGATCGATTGGATTCATTGCGACACCTCTTACGTGGGGTCTCTTACCCTTATGGCGTGTTCTTCCGGCTTTGCCGATAGTAACACTTGAATGTAATGCATTGGATACTCTACCGATGGTCGCACGGCACCTTAGGTCAATCAAGCGCATTTCACCAGAAGGTAGCTTGATGTGGGCATGCTTCCCTTCTTTGGCCAATATTTGGCACGAAAGACCAGCACATCTGACTAATTCTCCTCCTTTATTCGGCACCAACTCAATATTGTGGATTTCGATACCCAATGGTATATTATCTAAACGCAGACAATTCCCGATTTGAATCGTTGCATCATCACCAGAGACAACTGAATCACCCGCGCGTAAACCTTCTGGACATAGAATGTAGCGTTTTTCACCATCAGCATAAGCAACGAGAGCAATCAGAGCGCTTCGGTTTGGGTCATATTCAATTGCTTTAACTGTCGCCGTTATATTGTCTTTGTTTCTGCAAAAATCGATTGTTCTTAAAATCTTATGATGACCACCACCACGGTGTCGTGCTGTAATTCTTCCAAGATTATTTCTACCACCCGATCTCTTCTTTGCAACAATAAGACCTCTTTCCGGTCTCTTTTTCACTGCCGATATTTTATTTACAGTGTAGTATCTTCTCGAGGGTGTTGTTGGACGATACTTTTTTATTGCCATTACACACCCTCAATTATTTCAATCTTCTGACCTTGCTTTATCATCACTGATGCCTTTTTATATCCTGATTTATAACCTGTTGAGCGTCCTAGTCTCCTCGGTTTACGTGGCATATTTGATGTTTTCACATCTATTACCTCTACGCCAAATAATTTTTCAACTGCCTCTTTAATCTGATATTTGGTTGCCTTTGTTAAAACCTCGAACTGATATATATTCATTTCTCTCAAGCGGTCAGCTTTTTCAGTTATTAGTGCCTTTTTTATTATTTTTTCGTGATACATCTTTTTTCTAATTTTTCCAATCCTTTTTTGGTTATTAGAATATGATCTGCTGACAGTACGTCCAGACAATTGATGTCCTCGGTTCTCTTCAATTTAATATAAGGTATATTGCGACCCGCCAATTTCAAATTTGTGTTTATTTTCTCTACACCTATTAGTGTTTTAATTCCATTCAATTTAATACTTTTTAAGACACCAACAAGATTTTTCGTTTTTGGTGATTCAAGATCCAAATTATCGATGAGTACTATTTTGTTCTCCTGCGCTTTTGCACTCAATGAAGAAAGGAGAGCTTTGACTTTTTTCTTTTTGGGTAAATTCACTGAATAGTCGCGTGGTTTTGGTCCAAATACTACCCCTCCTCCTTTCCAAAGGGGTGAACGAATTGTTCCATGGCGTGCCCAACCAATGCCTTTCTGTCGATACGGTTTTGCACCACCGCCTCTAATTTCATTCTTGCTCTTTGCGCTCGCGAACCCTTTTCGTTTGTTTTTCAGTAATGCATTAACATTTTCCCATAGAAGCGCCTTATTAATATCGCATTTAAATATTCTGTCTATTAATTCTGTTGTGCCGATTTCTTTGCCATGTTTATCAAATAATTTCGTTTTCATTTTTCCTCTTTCATTAAGAGAAGATAACCATTGTTTGCGCCTGGGACTGCACCTCTTACATACACAATGTTTTTTTCAATCTTTACGATTTTCAAATTCTTAATGGTGACTCTTTCATTGCCATACCGACCAGGCATGGTCTTATTCTTCCAAATTCTTCCTGGCGAAGTACCAGGTCCTGCTGAACCTATTCTACGGTGTGCCATTGAGCCGTGTGAGGCGGGTCCGCCATGCCAACCCCACCGTTTCACACCACCTGTAAAGCCTCTCCCTTTCGTCCATCCAGCAACCGAAATCATATCCCCATTATTAAATATCGATGCATCAATCTTGTCACCAACCTTGTACTTATCCGGACTGTTTACTCTGATTTCAAAGAGCCTGCCGACAGATTTCAGTTTTGCCTTTTTAATATGACCAGCTAACGGTTTATTGATTCTCTTTCTCGTTCCGAAGCCCAGTTGAACGGCTGCGTAGCCGTCTGGATTTTTATTCTTAATTTGAACAATAGGACATGGTCCAGCCTCAATCAGACTGACCGGGATAACGTCACCATTCTCGAGGAATAGCTGCGACATGCCGAGTTTCTTACCGATAAGAGCAATCATTATCATATCGCCTTTACTTCAATGTATACACCTGCCGGGATCTCAAGTTTGTTTAGGGCATCAATTATATCTGGGGTAACATCATTCAATTCAATTAGCCGTTTATGTACACGCAACTCGAACTGTTCACGTGATTTCTTGTCTACATGTGGTGAACGGAGCACTGTATATAAGGAACGCTCTGTAGGCAGAGGAATGGGTCCAGATATATTGACACCAAATCGACGTGCTGTCTCGACAATAGACTTCACAGATTGGTCGAGTATGCGGTGATCATATGACTTTAACCTAATCCTTAATTTGTTCATTATTATTCAAGGATTTTTGTTACGACGCCGGCGCCGACAGTCTTG
>Ga0209427_10000748_pt1 | contig 35754 bp, 26 predicted proteins | sample DeeMarSWOR136_30_FD_187465 | JGI IMG/M metagenome (GOLD analysis project Ga0209427, IMG submission 187465) | Marine sediment microbial communities from White Oak River estuary, North Carolina - WOR-1-36_30 (SPAdes) (version 2) | ecosystem: Environmental > Aquatic > Marine > Intertidal zone >...
AGTTTTTTAAGTTCTTCAATAGCTCTCTTTTCTATTCCTTTAAATCCTATTTTAAGAACTCTTTTATAACCTGGAATAGTATGACCTTGCATGTTCGCATAAAATGGATTAATCCAACTTATAGCTCTTTCCATAGAACTCTTTTTCTCCTTAAATAAGCCTGCTTCCTTCCAGAGTTCTTCTTTTCGATCAGCTAATGTCTTCCCTTTCCAGACGGGGATAATATCATTTTTCAATTCGTTAAGCTCTTGTTCTTTAAGAGGGACATAACGTCTAAGGATGGGATTACGTCTACGGAAATAATCTTTAGTTTTTTCGTCTATTGAATCATCTAAGAGAAAACCATAGCTCCGAACATGCCTTCCGAGTTCTATTTCGAAAGGGTCAGCTCTTATTTTGCTAGATTTTACTCCTACAAGAAGCTCAGCGTCATCAACCCTTATAGAAAGACAGTGTAAAAATTCCTCTAATGCTTTGGCTTTTTTCATATACGGATGAGAATTTTCCATTTGTTTCCAAATTCTTGTATAGCACCGTGCTCGTTCAAGATCATATTCGAATGGTTGGGACAACATTTTGTCCCTAATTTTCCGAACTCTCTCTGAGGGAATCCCTTGAAGAGGAGTCATTTTGATATCTTGAACTACCATAATTCATATATAGTTATTTTATTATTTAAATTAACTATGTATATTTATTTATAAATTATTGTAATAATATATAACCTTTCACAGAAGGGAAAATTATTGTTAATAAACACGTGAATTTGTAATTATGTCTCTTTATAGAAATCTAAATAAAAAAAATAATTAATGAATATTTTATAATTCATTAAATACAGTACGGGCGATGATGTCATTTTGAAGGCTTCTACCCACTTCTATAAACCGAGCAGAATAACCTGTGACCTTAACTGATAGGTCAGGATATTTTTCTGGATGAGCCTGTGCGTCTCTTAATGTTTCTGAACTTACTGGATTAATTTGAAGTTCTCTTCCTCCTAACTCTAAATAAGCTTCTACAATAGAAGTTAATTTATCTACACCTTCATCTGTTTCTATTAAACTGGGATTAATTCTTATGTTCATTGTTGCTCCATCGGTTAGGAGAGCATCTTTTGTTGCATGAGCTACTGACCGGAGCGTCATAGTAAGTCCATTTTTCTCTGTACCGTTTGCAGGAGATATACCATTAGATACACCTTCACCAGATAATCTACCATCGGGAGTTGCTCCTAACATTTTACCCTCAAGAATGTTAAGTCCAGAAGATACTAGACATGGACGATAGATGCCGACACCACCTCTAGCAGGATGTTTTCTCACAATATCACATAAGGTATTGGCTACCCATTTTGCTAGATCATCTGTTCGCTCATCACCATTACCATATTTGGGAGCCTTGTTTCTTAATATTTCTTTAAGTTTATCTGCTCCCTTGAAATTATTACGGAGATGTTCAGCTAATTCTCCCATTGTTAACAATTTTTCTTCGAATACTGCCCAGCGAATTGCTGCTAGTGAATTAGTTACAGTTGCTAATGCCTGACACCCAATAGGATTATTATTATAGCGTGCTCCATTTCGAGTTACATCTTTTCCACTCTCAAGACATCCTTCTATGGTAGATGAAATTAATGGGGAAGGAAAATAATCAGCAAATGCTTTATCTTTTAACTCTGCTTTTTTCACAACAAAATCTACTCCAAAGGAAAGCTGATCCACAAAGGCTTGTTTCACATCTTCAAAAGTTTTAAAGGTACTTGGATCAGGAGTTTTTGCTCCAAATTGACGATTTCCTGCCAAAAGGAGCCTTCCTTCGTTTAGTGCTAGATGTAAAACGATTGATAACCGAACCCCGTTCCCTGCTGTATAGGAAAAATCATTACCAGTGCCATGGGGTTCCACACACCCTACAAGTGAATAGTCACGGGCATCTTCTAACGAATAACCATCGTGTTGAAGCTGTGGTACTAAAACTTCATCATTATGAATGCCCATCCCACCGGTATATTTAAAAGCTTCAATAGTTCTTTTCACAAAATCTCGGGGTGTCTTGGAAGAAATCCGTATCGATAAAGTGTTCAATAGGCTTTTTACATTTGCTATAGCCTCCAGAAACATATATGAAACGTCATTAGTGGCATCATTTCCATCCTTATCTAATCCCCCAATAGTTATATTATTCTGTCCTGCGATAACCACAGAAGCAAGCTTAACTAAATATTCTTCAATAGCTTCTAAAGCTTCCTCATATGTAATACGACCTTCGGCTATATCAGCAGCATAGTATGGGTAAAGATATTGGTCTACCCGTCCTTGAGAAAAAATATTACCCTCTCCATAGCTCATTTCCATGACCACATTAGTTATCCATATTGATTGAAGTGCTTCCATGAACGTTCTAGGTGGAAGGGCTGGTACACGCCTTGCTCGTTCAGCAATCTCTAATAGTTCAGCCTTTCTTGTTTCTGGTGCTTTTTCTGCCATTTTCATTGCAAGATCTGCGTAACGATTAGAATAATCACAAACAGCTCTTGCACATACCTGAACTGCTTCATAAAAAATCTTGCGATTTTCGTAATCTTCATCAATTTCTTTAAGTTTTTCAAGTTCTTTAGTAGCTCTCTTCTCGATTCCTTTAAATCCTATTTTAAGAACTCGTCTATAACCAGGGATTGTATGACCTTGCATTTCCGCATAAAACGGATTGATCCACCTCATAGTTCGATCCATAGAGCCCTTTATTAAGCCTGCTTCCCTCCAGAGTTCTTCTTTTTTGTCAGTTAATGTATTCCCTTTCCAGACGGGAATAATATCATTTTTCAGCTCGTTAAGCTCTTGTTCTGAAAAAGGGACATAACGTCTAAGGATAGGATTACGTCTACGGAAATATTCTTTAGCTTTTTCATCTATTGAATCATCTAAGAGAAAGCCATAGGTCCGAACATGCCTTCCAAGTTCTATTTCGAATGGATCAGCTCTTATTTTACTAGATTTTACTCCTACAAGAAGCTCAGCGTCATCAATCCTTATAGGAAGACAGCGTAAGAATTCCTCTAATGCTTTGGCTTTTTTCATATATGGATGAGAATTTTCCATTTGTTTCCAAATTCTAGTATAGCACCGTGCTCGTTCAAGATCATATTCGAAGGGTTGGGACAACATTTTATCCCTAATTTTTCGAACCCTCTCTGTAGGAATCCCTTGAAGAGGTGCCATTTTTACATTTTGAATTACCATATTAACATAAATATTGATTTTATACTATTTAAATTTACTTTGTATATTTAGTTAAGGAATAGATAAATAATCTATTATACTTTAATTTATCATACTTTTCTTCCTTGTCTTATTTTATAACTAATTTCTCGCTTAAATTCGAAAATACTCTCGATCTATAATATAAGCTATTATAAATGAAAAAAACCTTGAGAGACTAAAAAGCTATATTATTCAAGAGATAAACTCTCTTTAGATTCTTGAAGTTTTTTTTGCATGAATGTAGGAGGATTTACACACCAGATATAATGACCTTCCTCGATTGTTATTTTATGAGGTAATTCGATTTCACATTCTTTTGTACGTGCATCTGAAGAGCAACGTGGATTAAACGTACATCCCGGTGGAGGTGCTATAGGGCTTGGTACTTCTCCTTTGATAACAAAACTGATCTCTTGATTGTAAGGATCAATGTCAGAATGTGAAGAGAGCAGTGCTTGAGTATATGGATGAGTTGGTCTAGTAAAAACTTGTTCTTTAGTTCCAACCTCTACAATTTTGCCAAGATACATAACAGCTACGCGATCGGCAATATAGTTTACAACAGCTAAATTATGAGTAATAAACAAATATCCATATCCATATTGTGCTTGTAATTCTTTAAGAAGATTAAGGATTTGTGCTTGAACTGATACATCAAGAGCCGAAGAAGGTTCATCTAAAATTATCAACTCTGGATTGCAAGCTAATGCTCTTGCTATAACAATTCTTTGCTTCTGACCACCAGAAAATTCATGTGGATAGCGATCCATATGCTCTCGTTTTAAGGAAACTTCGTCTAACAACCTTAAAACGCGTTTTCTTATTTCTAATCTATTAGTAATACCAAGTAAATTCCTAAGTGGTTCTGCTATTATGTCAACCACTTTTAAACGTGGATTTAAAGACGCATCAGGATCTTGAAAAACCATTTGAATTTTATGTCTAAAGTAAGTTGAATACTCAGGAGGGATAGGTTTATCCTGGAAAAGGATTTCTCCGTCTGTTATTTCAACCAAACCTAGAATTGCTTTTGCGATGGTTGTTTTCCCACATCCACTTTCCCCAACTAACCCAAGAGTATGACCTGTTTTTAGGCTGAAATTAACTCCATTGACTGCTTTGACAGCTCCAATTTGTCTTTTAAGGGTTCCCTTAAAGAGTGGGTAATGTACTTTAAGATCTTTTACCTTTAATAATGGTTTATCCTTCTCAAGGACAGTTAAACCTCTAATTTCTTTGTACTGGATGGTTCTATAGGCGATTTGTTTTACACCAAGAATAATAATAATTGCCATTGCAAAACTAATGAAGAGATTAACAACTATTTCCTTGAAAAAGTTTTCTTTCTGAATAATAAAGGTTTGTATTAAAAAATATATTCCCGGCGTTATACTAGCTAAAGTAAAAGTTATCCTAAATCGCACTAATTGTATTTTACTTCCCCAATAAGTTAAAAAAATAGATAGCCCAAGAAGAAAAAGAAATGCAAAAGTAAAGGTAATTTTAGAACCATCTAAATCCTCATTTCCTTCAATTAACCAGATCTTATAAATTTCTTGAATACTACTTAGAAATAAAGATATTACAAGTAATGCAACTTGGATAAGGCTAACAACTTCGATTGATTCGAAAAAATTTTTATCATAAAATCCCCAAAGGATTAAGATACCAACTGGTAAGAGTATCACCACTAATAAAATTTTAGAAAAGGGTGAATTACCGAATATGTTCAAAATAAAAAAAGTAGAAAGTACATTGAAAATTAACCAGATTAGATTTACTACAAGCGCAATTATTACTGGATTCTCCCATCTCTTTCCTTTTATTAAGAGTCTCATTATAAAAAAACCTATTATTGACATAACTACAGGAATAATGACTAAATCTATTAAACCAACCAAGATTTTAACTAACCTCTAATTTTTATTTATTCTGATATCTCTTCTTTTTTCTTTATAGAAATTTTGGCAAGCCTTTCATATTCGGGATCATAGAGATGACATCTAACAAAATATCCAGGTTCAATCTCAATTTGCTTTGGAAGTTTTGAATCACAAGGCTCGAAACAATATTGACATCTAGGATGAAATCTACATCCTAAAGGGGGATAAATTAAATTTGGTACCATTCCAGGAATAACTTCAAGTTCTTGTTGTCTTTCCCTCATAACAGGAACAGAAGCTATAAGTCCTCTAGTGTATGGGTGATATGGTGTAGTAAAGAGCTTTTTTATATTTCCATATTCAACAATGGATCCACAATACATCACAGCAACACGATCACACATTTTAGAGATAATTCCAAGATCGTGAGTAATAAATAATATAGTTGTATTATATTTCTTACGGAGTTCTTTCATAAGTTTTAGAATTTGGTTCTGTATTGTAACATCTAACGCAGTAGTAGGTTCGTCAGCAATTAATAATTTAGGTCTACAGGCAAGAGCCATAGCGATCTGAACTCTTTGTCGCATACCACCACTTAATTCATGTGGATATCGATCGATAATTACTTGAGGAAAAGGTATATTTAAGTCTCTTAGAAGATCTATACTCCATTCTCGAGCAATACCATATATGGATTTATCGGGAAATTTGGAGGCTTCTGCAAGCAATTCATTTTCCATATGTAATAGAAATACTTCAGAGATTTGTCTACCTATTCTAAAAACTGGATTTAGAGAATTTAGTGGATCTTGAAAAATCATAGTTATATCTTTGCCACGGTATTTTAACATTTCTTTTTCGGGCTTAATTAATAGATTTTCTCCTCTAAAAATAACCGTACCTTTCTCAATTTTTCCTGGGGGCCTAATTACTCGGAGAATTGATAGTGCAGTTACAGATTTCCCACAACCAGTTTCGCCCACAAGACCAAGAACTTCTCCCTCATATACTTGAAAAGAAACATCTTCTACAGCATGAACAACACCTTCTTCTGTATGAAAATAAGTAGTGAGATCTTGCACATTTAGAATCGCATGATTCCCCTCTGGAGTAAAATCTTGTACAGTTTGCTCACTAACTATTTTGAGCGCGTTTTGAATTTTTGATTTGCTTTTTTCTTCAGCTAAAGGCATGAATTTTCTATTCAAAGAGAAATAAAAGACTAAACCATATATTAAACTAACTACAACAAATAATACACGAATATCTTGTTCATATAACATTAAACCAAATAATTTATTCAAATACAATTCAACAATTACTAGTTGTATTGACCAAATTCCAAAAGAAATGAGTCCACCAGTAAACATAGAATATTTAAAAACTTCCTTAGGGATACGTTTCTCAATTGGACGAGCTAGATTTATAAAAATTGTGATGATCATATCAAATACAACAGTAAATGCAGCCCATATAAACCCGAGGTTAAAAATATCAGGATTACGCATATTAATATGTAGGAGAGAAATTGAGATGAATATTACACAAATTATCCAAGTTAATATAATGAAAAATTTAAAAATTTTAATAAATGGACTACTTACAAGATCTTCTCTTAAAGGTCCAAATAGTTGTTTCTTAAACACTAGCTTTTTATACAGAAAATAAAAGATTGTTGTCATTAATGCAAACATTAAAGCATCATTGCTGATAGTTAAAAATAGGCTATAGAAAGCCCCTAGAGTTTCAAGGATGGATCGAATACCATATATTATACCAAAAAGTATGAGGATAATTAAGGCTGAGCTCTTTCTGTGAATAATTTTTGAGATCTGTTGTTCTTCAGGAATTTGATTATTGATAATATTTGAAATTAGGAATAGAACTAAAACGGCAATAATTGATTCAAAAAAAGCCATTCCATAGTTTAATCCATATACAGTATATATTATATTTAAAATTTTAAATACCTCCTTTTTATAAATGTAATCGTGGATCTAACGCATCTCGAAGACCATCTCCTACGAGCATAAATCCTATAGCTGATACTCCTATTAATAATCCTGGCCAAAAAGCTGCATTGAAATTGCTAAAGGAAGCTCTTGCCCAGTTAATATCAGTTCCCCAACTAGCTATAGTTGGGTCTCCAAATCCTATAAAAGCTAAACCTGCTAGACCTAATACTGCGACTGCTGCACCTCCAAAAAAAGCTATTATCATAGGAGAAATAGCATTTGGTATAATATGCTTAAACATCACTCTGAATTTTTGCGCACCACCCGTTTTTGCTGCTTGAACAAATTCCAGTTGCTTTACTTGTAAAACAAGTGATCTCATAAACCTGATATTATATGGTATAAAAAGAATTCCGTAAATTACAAGACTAGTTAATAATTCACTTCCTAATATAGGAACAATTATAATGACAAGGATCAAGTTAGGAAAAGCATACATTAAATCTACAAAGCGCATCAAAACATAATCAACAGTGCCACCAAAATATGCTGATATCGTTCCTAAAATAAGACCTCCTCCAATAGCGATGGTTACGGGGATCATTGCCATTAAAATTGTAGTTCTACCTCCCCAAATAAGTCTAGCTAAAATATCATATCCATACAATGTAGTCCCGAACGGATGTTCTGCTGATGGATCAGCAAAAGGATCTTCTCCAGGAGGGATATAAGGGATTACTATTTCTTGTAATGGATAGCTAGTCAACCAAGGAGTATATACTGCTAATATCATAATGAATAATAACATCATAAATCCTATTATAGTTAAAGGTTTAAGAAGACGTCGAAATACTCTCCTTTTAGATTTTATCTTTTCTATTTGATATTCTTGATAACTATAATTAGGATCTCGCCACCCAGGAATTAAATAAAATTTATATTTCGCTTTATTTTTTGACCAACAAGTAAGATATGTAATCAATAATCCAAGAGCAACAATTACACACATTATTCCTAAAGTTATTCCAAATATGGCAACTATTAGCATAATTACTTACCTCTTCTATTCATTCATTTTATGTGTTAAAATCTTAAAAATCGAATCCTTTATAAAAGTTTGGTGTGTCGTCCTTAATAACCTCACAGTATTTTGTGTATTTTATGTGAATATTATTCGAGGATCAATAATAGTATACATGACGTCAGCAACTAATGTTCCTGTAAGAAGAATTATAGTTGAAAATACTACGAGCCCATTAATAACCATATAATCCCCTCGGAATATCGAATCCACCATATAATATCCAAAACCTCTGTAAGCAAAAGTTATTTCAATAAAAAAAGATCCTAACAATGCCGTTGCGGTGCCCCCTATAATAAGATTGCTAGTGGGTAATAAAGCATTGCGAAGTGCATGTTTATTTATAACATCTTTTTCTATGACACCTTTAGCTCGAGCAGTTCTGATATAATCTTGATCTAAAACGTCTAACATGCTTGACCGTGTTTGCCTTGTAACATTAGCCAATGAAACAAAAGTTAAACAAAGACCTGGAATAAATAAATGTAGTATTGTATCCCAAAGAAAGATTTGATCATTATAGATGAAACTATCAATGATACGAAATCCTGTCACAAATTCACCATCCGGGATTGGTAATCCTGGTTTATTAGCGAAAAAAACAGGCAAATCTAAACTTCCCCTTGTCCATATACCTAAATAATAACCAAAAAAGAGCTGGAGTAAAGTAGCAATCCAAAACACTGGAAATCCAGCTCCAAAAATTGCTAAAGCTCTAATGAGAATATCTCTTGATTGATCCTTATGGGTTGCTGATGATAAACCAAGCTTAACTGCTAAAAAAGGACTCAAAAATATCGGAATTATCATTAATTCTATTGTTCTTGGATATATTTCTAATATGAAATCAAACACAGGGTAGTCTTCTCTAACCACATAAGATGTACCCCAATCTCCTATAAAAAAGTTTTTATAATAGGTGCCAAGCTGAACATACCAAGGGTCATAATAGCCAACTCTCTCTAATTCTGCTTGAATTACATCAGGGTCGACTAGTCCACTTAATTTGTTAGTAATAGGGCTTACAGTCATCATATGCGATAAAATCCAGGCAAAAGTTAAGACAAGTATGAGCATTGGAAACATCATTAATATTCGCTTTAAGATGTATTTTATCATATTTGTTTTTTTTTTGGCCATTTTTTCTCATCTCACATTTTTTGATTTTTCAACCAAGAGTGATTATTTTCAGAAACGTTTAAATATATAATTATCATAACCTATAAATAAATTTACATTGTAAATTTTAATTTTACCAAAAAAGTCGAAATTTAAACTTAAATAAAAAAAATTTTAGGCGAATTAATAATATGAGAAAGTTTGAAAAAGGATTAATATTTACTCTTTTTCTTACTTCTATTGTACTTCCGTTCTTCCCTATAACAGTAACAGCTCAAGACGAAGAAGATATTTTTGTTATAGGTGCCTGTGGGCCACGTGACATAGCTCACTGGGATTCCTGTACTTTTGTGACTAGTACTGGCGATTATTATATGTGGTCATGTCTTGAATCGTTATTCACACCACGAGCTGATGTGTGGAGCGGTGACGTCCGTACTGAATTAATTCCAGTACTTGCAACAAGCTGGACGATTGAAAATAGACCGGATGAAATGAATGCTGCTGGGTTTATGAGCTATAATGGTATGAAATCAATAGAAATAACCCTTCGACAAGGAGTTACGTTCCATGACGGTTCAGATTGGAATGCAACAGTATTAAAATGGAATATTGATAGACTTATGACACTTGTAGGAAATGTTAGTGGTGTTCTCCCTGTCGTACCGGGTACGGTCCGTACTGTAAGAGACACTTATTGGCTTGAAGTAGATGATTGGGTTGAATTTGAAAGCCCTAGCTGGAATGTTTCACAGTTTGATGGAATACCAGCAGTTTATCCAGGATATGGTCCTTCTGGAGATATGATGAGTCGCTTTCCCCGTTTTTATAATGTAACAATCTTAGAAGATTTGCAATCAGGAGGAAAAGTTAAAATACACTTTGGTGATTGGGATACTGGTTTAAATTATCTTTCGGCAATAGAGATGATCTCAATGTATAGTTATGCAGACTATTGGGATACTATTATCTATGGATATGGTAATCATCCGTCTTTTCCACAAGATAATCCCGCAGTTTTTCCTGGACACTTAATAGGTACTGGTCCGTATGTCTTTGAAGGCCATGTAGCTGATGTTGGTACATTGACGAGATTTGTAGACTGGTGGAATAGTACCGCACAACAAGCTGAAGGTTGGCATACGGTAGATAACGTGGCGGTAGCTACATTTGCCCACACCCAAGCGGGATATGATGCTAGAAGTACTGCTATGGTTACTGGAGATCTTGACTGGGGTTGGGACCGTTCTTGGGAACCCCTCAATAAAGATGATATGATTGCCGCTCCCGATATAGAATATATAGCTGTTGGCGTTGAAAGTTATGGTGAAAATATTATTTTAAATTGTATCAATGAAACATTTATGAAAACATTTTTCGCTGATTTAGGTTATAATATGTCACCTTGGTATGCAGGGTTCAAGCCGTCATTCATGGCTTCAGGAATGATGAATGCAGATGATACGATAAACGCGCATGGAATAAATCGTGCCTTTAGAAAGGCGATTTCTTATGCGTTTGATTATGATACCTACGTACATGTTGCTATGAATGACCGTGTAGTGCGTTCTGGAGGATTCCTTTGCGGAACTAGTCCATATTATAATGGTTCCATACCAATTGCAACCCACGATCTCACCATAGCACGTCAAGCTCTTTTAGATGATCCATTTTGGGGACCTATATGTGCTGATAGACAGCTAGACATTACTAATACGACAGCAGAATGGCAATATATAGCAAACACCGATCCTATTTATCGTATGGAGTATAGTTGGGATCAAGCCCATTTACAAGCCTATAGTGTGATGACGACAAGCCTTAAGGATATTGGATGTAATTTGAAGGATACGGCTTCTTGGGAAGATGTACCTGATACTTATTATAAAATGAGCACAACATTTACATTTCCTTGGTTCATAACTGATGGATTTGCATTAAAATTGTATTATCCTCGAGTAAATGCTCTTGGTTACCTTGAAGCCTATTATAAGAGTCCTGCCTCAATGTGGATGCCATTTCCAATTGATCAATTTTACAACATGGGTTTTAGTTATAATTCCACATTCGATAGTATAATGAAGAAAATTTGGTTTCAAAACGAAACTGGAGTCCAAGAGTCATATAATTTACTAACTGATTGGATTCAGAACTATCAATATCCAACTATTTATTGCGGGAATGATTTAGAGGGGCATGCGATAGATAAAGACTGGGATTATAACTTTTTCTGGGGTGTCTTCACTTTTAATTATGTTAAGCCACGAGAAGCAGAAGAAAGACCATTGATCCCAGGTTTTCCAGTGAGTGTTGTTTTACCTGCTGCATTAATAGCTATTCTTGGAATCGTTTATACCATTATACGGAAAAATAAGCGTTTATAGAAGTAAGAATTCATAAAAAATTCATTTTTTTTTTTTCTTTTATAAGATTAAGTTTCCTAATAAATAGAATAAATTTAATTAGTTCCATTAAAATCTGTGACCCTTAAAAGAGATAAAAATTGAATTAGAAAAATAATAGAAATTCAAGTTTTTTCACCAAAACAGATTTTGAAATCTTAAAAAATAAGTTTTATGTTCATATGAAAAACTTATAATGTTAACAATTCCCATTTAATTTATGACTGAAGTAGATAATTATGAAATTGTAAGGCAAAAACTACAAATTGGTAGAATAACTGCTCCTAACCACAGAAAAATATTCGAATTGATGAAGATATTCTGGAATGAAGAAGAGATAAAGATTCTGTCTCATTTTAATAATGTTGGTATAAAAATTTCACGGAAAGAATTAGCGGAAAAAACAAATATGTCAGAAGAAGAAATAGAAGAAAAATTAAGAAGATCAGCGAGAAATGGTACTATTAGAAGATCTGGTGAAGATTATAGATTACTACCCATCTCACCAGGTATATTTGAAATGTATTTCATAAGACGTAAAGATTCCCAAGAAAATCTTCATAAAGTTGCAGAGATTTATCGATACATTTTTAAGAACAGGCTAAATCATCCAGAGGATTTGGAGAATGATGATAATATCAGAAGAGGATTCCGTCCTTTGCTTCCATATGACGCTGAGGAGAAGCTAATTAAAATTGATGAATATTTAGATGTCGAGACTCAGGTTCTTCCTTATGAAGTAGTTAGAGATATGATCGATAAGAATGAATCATTTGCGGTTGTACCTTGTCAATGTCGGTTAATTGGCGAATATACGGGCGAACCTTGTAAACACGCACCCGCTGAAATGGGTTGTTTTTTGACTGGAGAAGCAGCGGAAAGACAGATTGCTTACGGGGCAAAGAGACTAACTAAGGAACAAGCAATAGAATTTATTAGAGAAACTGAAAAAGCAGGACTTGTTCATAATACTGTTGCAGATACCAGTAAAGAGACCTCAAGGTGGATCTGCAATTGTTGTAGTTGCCATTGTGGAGTGCTTCTTCCCGCAAAATTATATCATTATAAAGGTGTTTTTCAGACCAATTTTACTCCTGAATTTGATATGTCACTCTGTACAAAATGTGAAATATGCATGGAAAAATGCCCAAACGAGGCAATTTATCATGTTTGGCCAATTAAATCTGATTCATCAGATGAAAAAATGAAAGTCAGAGAAGAAATGTGCATAGGATGTGGAACTTGTGCTGCGAACTGTCCAAATAACGCAATTAAAATGGTAAAAGTAAGAGATGAATACCCTAAAGGAATAAGCTTAAATATTTTTTAAAAAATAGTTATTTTATACGTCTAAATTCTTTTTTTTTTAATTTAAAACGTAAGCAACAATAACTTATTCATTCCTTACACATATGTGTGTTAATAAAAATAACTCTTAGTTGTATCCACATGTATACCGTAAAATAATAAGAGAACTGAATAATAGACCAGTGCCAATTCCTACCGATCTTCTTATTAGTTCTTTGATATATTGGTCTAAAAATCAATAAAGATCTGATTTATTAGCGCCCTTTAAATATTGGCTTTCTATTTTCGCTAAGTGCTGCGATACCTTCCTGTAGGTCTTCGCTATCTAATTGAGGTTGAATAAACGCATCAAATTCCTCCTGTGCTATCCGCATCGCTTTTCTTCCTGCAGTCTCCAAATTCTTGTAGTGTCCGTATTTAATCGCTTTTAGTGTTAAGGGCGCATTGTCACGCAGTATTTCTGCCATTTTGGTAGCTTCTACCATGAGTTCTTCTCTATTTTTTGTTACATGGTTGATTAATCCCACTTCATAAGCCCGTTGACCACTCATTGGCTGCCCCCCCATATAAAATTCCATAGCTATCTTAAAGGGCATATAAGGTGTATATTCCAAAATTCCACCTACAATTCCGACCCACGCTTCACCAAAGATAAACTGAGCATCTTCTGTAGCATAGGTTATATCTGTACCACGAATCGCAATTCCATATCCGCTTCCCGCAACAGTTCCATGTACAGCTCCGACTATGGGTTTCAAGATTTTGGTACCATTCGGGGGAAATGCTTTACGAAGATCTTTTAATAAGCCTTTGTGCCTAAGATCTGCACCAAAACTAAAGTCTGGACCATTTGCACTGAGAAGTGCTACTCTGCTTTCTGTTTCATCCGCAAAACGTTCCCACGCTTCCCCTAAAGCTTTACATAGGGGAGGATCTAGAAGATTTCGCTTTGGATTGTTTAATGTAATATATGCAATCTGATCTTTTACTTCATAAATTAAAACATCATTTGCCATTTTTTTCTCCTTTTTGTAATTTGAATATATTTTTAATAGATATAAATGTCCTATTCTTATTTATAGCTTTTTCAGCTTTATAAGTCTAAGAGGACTTACCTGCCTTCAATGATTTTTATTAATTTCATCTATTGCTATTTTCAAGAAATTTTTTCTAAGATATTTTAAATCTTTACACATAAATTAAAAATTGAAAAATAATATACTAAAACGGGGGATTAAATTTATAAACTCTAAAATGTCAATATAAACAAAAAAAGTTTACATTCTTTAAATGCAAAAAAGAGTTTTGTTTTATGTTAAAAACGAAAATAACTGAAATGTTTGGAATAAACCATCCTATAGCATCGGCAGCTATGGGCCCGTTTAGAACAAATGATTTGTGCATTGCGGTCTCTGAAGCGGGGGGGCTTGGAATGATCTCTCATACAAATGTATCCTCCAAGGGATTTGAATCTAATTATGTTGATGCGATGAAAAAAAATCTTGATTATGTAGTTGAACATACAGATGGGATTTTTGGTTTCAACGTAAGAACATCACGAGTAGAGCCTGGAATGGACAAACTAATCTCCGAAACATCAAAACATATAATGAGAAATCCTAAATTGAGAGAGCAATGTCTTTACGCCCTCACAAGCGCAGGTTCTGCGAGACGAATGCCTGAGAACAAAGATTTTCAGAAATTGAGAGAAAATTCTCAAATTAAACATTTCCATGTTGCTCCAGCACTCTGGTTAGCAGACAAATGTGTTGCAGCGGGATGTGATGGCCTTGTGGTGAATGGATTTGAAGGAGGTGGTCACCAAGCATATGAAAGGGTAGGAGGTGTCCCCTTATTACAACAAATCCAAAAAAAATATCCAGATATAGCAAAGATAGCTGCGGGAGGATTTGCAAATGGTACAGGATTAGCATTAGCACTTGCAGCGGGAGCTGATGGCATATCAATGGGATCAAGATTTATTGCTTCAATAGAAAGTGAATTTCATAAAAATTATAAGGAGATCATACCTCCAGCAAAGGCTCAAGACACAATAGTAAAGACGGGCAATCTAAGTATAATAAGAATGTGGAGAAATAGATATTCTACAGCAAAGGGTTTAATAAAGTCAAAAGAAGAAAAAATAGCCGAGGAACAAGCTCTCCTTAAAAAACGTGCTGTCATGAGTGAAGAAGAATTAAAAGAAGAATATAGAAAAGATTTTATAAAAAATTATGCAATTTATGAAGGTGACGTAGAAAGCGGAATCGTTCCACTTGGTCAGAGCATTGGGGTCATCGAAAGTATTGAAAGTGTGTCGGATATCATCAATAAATGTGTAAAGGATGCAGAAATTTCATTGAAGAAAGCTTCAAATTATATAGTATAATTAAAAATAATCTATTTAGAAGTTATACTTTGATTCTAAAATCCCTCTATATATTTCCTGTGTAAGAGGTTCATATCCGGATGAGTTAGGTAGTAATATATATAGAGGATCATCAATAATTTCAAGATTAAATGACTCTTTTTTTAAATTTACTTTTTGGATTTTAAGAGTTGCTGTTGTAGTTAATTTCGGAGTAAAACGAATAAATTTTGGTATGGCATATTCCGGTAAGTTATTTTGAAGCATAGAATAAAATCTTGAGAAATCAAAATCCTTATAGGAATGTGAGTTAGTAACGAGAGAAACCATTCCAGTTCTACCTTCAGTATTAGGAATTAATACGCCATAGACACAACTCATATCAACTTGGTCAAAATCATTAATCACTGCTTCAACTTCTTCAGTAGATACATTTTCTCCTTTCCATCTAAAAGTGTCGCCAATTCTATCGACAAATTGCGCAAATTTATAGATCTCCTTAAGACTACCGATTTCTTTGATTAGATCCCCGCTGTTGAAATAAAAATCTCCTTCCTCAAACACATTTTTGAAAATCTTCCTATTGTCGGCATCTTTACTTGTATAGATGAAAATATCATCTGCTATTATCTGTCCTATAAGAAGTCCCGCTTCTCCTTCCTTCACTCTCATCATATGCCCATTTTCATCTCTGATAGGTTCATTAGTATCTAAATCGTATTTTACTATTGCATATGGGTTTAATGTAAAGCCAACGGTGCAATTTAAATTAAAACGGTTGGCAAAATTTGGAGAGAATCTTTCAGTAGCACCATAGAATTCAAAAATTTGTTTTATTCCAAATCTTTTCTTGAAATCTCTCCACATTTCATTCCTAAGCCCATTTCCTATAATTTTTTTGATATTATGCTTGTGATCGGTTGGTTTTTCGGGTTGATTGTATAGATATCGACAAATTTCCCCTATATAATTAAAACAAGTTGCTTTAAATTTAATAGCATCATCCCAAAAATTACTGACAGAAAATTTTCTACGTATTGCAATAGTTGAGCCATATCTTAATGATGCAGCATATGCCACATTTATAGCATGCGAATGAAAAAGAGGTGTGGTAACATATATTATATCTTTATGTTCCATTCCAACCACGGTATCGCCCCAGTAAATACTCGAACCATAGGTATGTCCGTGTGTAATAATTGCTGCCTTGGGTAAACCCGTTGTTCCACTAGTGAAGATGTATGCATAAGGGTCTTTAGCTTGGAGTGTTTTTGAAGTAGGGGGGTTGGTTGTATCTTCATTTTTGACAAGATCAGATAAATTTTGAAATCCATCTGGTTTTTTTTTCTCCCCGGTATCCGGTACAAAATACAAATGTTTAGCCTGTTCTTCTAATAATTTAAGCTCATCTCGAACTTCTTCAAAAGCATCTATTAACTCTTCACCAATAATAAAAACCTTACCAGGGTCGATGTTAATACTATGTATAAGTGGATTTAATCTTTGTTTAGTATTGATTAGAGAAGAAACAGCACCTACTTTCGACAATCCATATATTGCAAACATTATCTCAGGTCTATTCGTCATAAAAACAACAGCGATATCTCCTTTCTTTAATCCTACTTTATTTCGAAAATAGTTAGCATAACGGTTGCACCATTCATTATATTCCTTATGTGTATACTTAATATCTTCAAAAAGAATTGCAGCATCATTCGGATAGTTTTTAGCATGTTTTTCAATCAAAATCGGCACATTATGATAAGATTCTGGAGTTATTGCTAAAGCTTCATCAACCACACTTTCCATTCGTTTAATTACATGGCGAGAAAAAAACCAAGCTTTAATGTAATCCCATTTTGAAGGCAAATAGCTACTTTTTTTTCTTGATTTCTTAGGATTTTTACTCATAATCTTAACCCATCTTAACTTCAAATCATTCTATAGATATAATAATATTTCTTTCAATCCTCGGATCGTATTGAACTATACATGATTTTCCAACGATTTCCTGAGTATCTAAAGCGAGAAGCAACTCTGGTTTAGTTACAAATGCAATACTTCGTCTCCCATTTTCAAGGGTTCCTATAGCGACTCCTCTTTTAAGTTCCCCTGATCGTTCATAAATAATAGAATATCCATTAACAATAAACTTCCCGTTTGCTTTTTCAATTGGTTCGGGTAAGATTTCTTTTAAAATTGAATCTTGGATTTTAGAGTCATCTCGTGCACCCCATGGGATTTTTGGCCGTTCTGTGCCATAGATTCCAATAGATTGCTTAGTGTTATAACCACCATTGGCTATAACCATTACTTTTAAGGAAGGATTTTCGCGAATTGAATTAACAGTGTTGATAATTGCATGTAAAGAATAATTACTTAACGGTGTGCCAAAAAATGGAAGCCCTCCTGTAAGAGTTAGATCGCGTGGATCATCATCCGTAATTCCAAGTTCTTTCATAAAGATCTCTACAATAGAAGGAAAACAGCTATATAAGTCAAATTTATCAATATCACTCAACTTTAGGCCAGCTTGTTCCAAAGCGAGGCGATTTCCTTCTCTTGCTGCCGGGGAATCATCAAGATGCGGACGACGATAAATTTCATCAATATTTTTGAATGTTGCACCTCCCATAATATAGATCCATTTTTTTTTATCAATATTAAGAGATTCGGCAACTTTCTCACTTGCAATTAAAATTGTTCCTGCTTGATCTACAAGATTATTTGCACACATACGTTTAGTGTAAGGGTGCACAACAAGACGATTTTCAGGTGAGGGGGTAGTTATTTCTTCGGCTGTAAATGGTTTTTGGGTCCAACTATAAGGATTTTTTGAAGCAATCTTAGAAAAATGCTCAAAAAGCTTACCCATATATTTTTTATGTTCTTCAATATTACGACCAGATGATGCTCTTAAAGCTGTTTCAAAAATTGCGTATGCCGTTGTGGGAAAAAATAATTGGTAATTTATAACATCTTGAGCAAGTGCCCACCTCTCTCCATTTATGTATTTTGGATCTTCTTTTTTCGGCCAATACTCAGGCGGTACGTTCTTAAACGTTTTTCGTATAGAATATGCTGCTTCGCCACCTGTGATTAAAACGCAACGATGCTCTTCATTAGTAATTTTTTTAGCTGCTTTATTAACTAACATTTGAGGGCTTTGTCCTCCGTCGGGTAGGTATATTTTTTCTTTAGGTGTTATATTAAGCCTTTTTCCTAGTTCACCAGGAGCATCTTCATATGACCAAGAACTGATATTTACCATATAAATGGCATCTATAAAATCAACAATGTTCTTCGCTTTTGTATCCTCGATTGCCATTTGACCTGTCTTAACCATTAAACTAAGTGAATCTAGAGGTTGAGGAATATTTTTACGTTGTGTAAACTGTGCAGCTCCAATTATAACGGGATTGTTTTTATTATCCATAGCTATCTATAAATTTAATTATAATTTGGTAAATCTCTTATTTTTATTAAAATTTAGGAAAGCAATAAAAAGAGGAATAAGCTGATTAAAACATCCATGAAGCTATATGATTCTACTTCTACTATTAATCTTGGAAAAAAAAATCATGATGCTATTATAGAATTTTTTCTTATCTCCTTAATTTTATCACGTAAAAATGCTGCATCTTCAAACCGAAGTTCTTTTGCAGCCATAAACATTTTATTTTCAAGATATTCAATTAAAATTTCAATGTCTCCTTCTTTCTGTAATTGTTCAATTTTAGTTTTAACATTCTGCTTCAACCTTTTCACTTCCCTTTCTTTATATTCTTTTTCCTCAGATAATGACTGTAAAATATTTTTTTGTATTGTTTGAGGTGTAATATTATGTTTCTTATTGTAGGCAGTCTGTTTATTCCTCCTTCTATTAGTTTCATCTATAGCTGCTTTCATAGCCACAGAAATTCTATCACCATACAAAATTGCTTTTCCTTCAATATTTCTAGAAGCTCTCCCAATAGTCTGAATTAAGGACCTAGTATCACGTAGAAATCCAAGTTTATCAGCGTCTAAAATTGCAACCAATTGTACTTCCGGAAGATCTAACCCTTCTCTTAAAAGATTAATCCCTACCACAACATCATAGGTACCATCTCTTAATTGTCTCAATATCTCAAATCGTTCCACAGTATCGACTTCTGAGTGCAAATATTCTATTTTAATTCCCAATTCGGAATAATAATCTGCAATATCTTCAGCCATCCTTTTAGTAAGAGTAGTTACTAATACTCTACCATTATTTTCTACAACTTTTCGAATTTCTCCTAATAAATCATCAATTTGATTCTTTGCAGGTCTTACCTCAACCTGAGGATCCACTAGACCAGTTGGCCTAATTATTTGTTCTGCTGAAATTTCTCCACTCTTCTCTAATTCATAATCTCCGGGAGTAGCACTCATAAATATTATATATTTAATTTTTTTCTCCCATTCCTCAAAAGTAAGGGGTCTATTATCATAGGCACTAGGTAAACGCCATCCATAATCAACAAGATTTTTTTTACGAGATCTATCTCCACCTATTTGTCCGTGAATTTGAGGAATTGAAACATGAGACTCATCCACCGCAATGAGAAAATCTTTTGGGAAATAGTCAATTAACGTCATGGGAGGAGAACCAGGTGCTCTTCTATCTAAATGTCTTGAATAATTTTCTATTCCTTTACACCATCCCATTTCTCTTAACATTTCTAGATCAAATTTTATACGTCTTTCTAATCGTTGTGCTTCAGCATATTTTTTTTCTTTGCTAAATTTTTCAAGTTGCTCATTTAATTCAATTTCTATTGATTCAAGGGCTTTCACTTTATTTTCTTCTGGAATAATGAAATGAGTAGCAGGAAAAATTCGGCAGTTAGGTATCTCATTTAATATTTCGTTTGAAATGGGGTGTATCTCATGAATTGATTCAATTTCATTCCCAAAAAGCGAAATTCGTAGAGCATTAATTAAATATGCAGGCCAAATATCTATAATATCTCCTCTTACCCGTACTACTCCTGGTTTAAAATCAATATTATTTCTTTCATAATTAATACTAATAAGCCTTTTCAATATTTCGCTTCGGTTAATTGTTTGCTTTGTTTCTAAACTGAGAGATACTGCTGTCCAAACCTCTGGATTCCCAATTCCATAAAGGCAGGAAACGGAAGCTACTATAATAACATCTTTCCTTGTTCTGACAGCATGAGTGGCAGCTAATCGTAATCTTTCTATTTCCTCGTTCACACTAAAGTCCTTTTCAATATACATGCCTGAAACAGGCATGTATGCCTCTGGTTGGTAATAATCGTAATAACTAACAAAATAATGAACGGCATTTTCAGGAAAGAGTTCTTTAAATTCATTATACAGTTGAGCACATAATGTTTTATTAGGAGACATTACCAATGTTGGCTTCTGTACTTCTTGTATTATCTGGGCTACCGTGAAAGTCTTTCCTGTGCCCGTTGCCCCTAGTAATGTTTGAAAACTAACACCATTCTTAATATTTTCTGTCAAAGTTTGGATTGCGAAAGGTTGATCACCAGCCGGTTCATAATCGGTTTGTAATTGAAAGTCCATAATCATATACCTCTTAATTAATACACTTAGATATTTTTTATTACTGCAAAATATAATTTATGTGAGATAAGACTATAGATATTCTAATGAATAATATATTTTGATTTTATTCTAAAAAAGGAATACAATAGAAATTTAATCATATAGATGATTCCTCATAGTCTTACGATTTCTTCATGAAGAATCTCAGCACCTTCTTCTGTTCGTATAAGGATAACTACTTCATCATTATGATTAAATGTAAGTCCCGTAGCTACTGCAAGATCATTAGTGTTAATTGTTAATTCCATAGTATCCCCTGCCTTAATATTAAACGCTTCTATATTAGTACCGGTTAATCGTACCCACGTATTATTGAAAAAAGTAAAAAGATTAGATAAGGCTACATAGGTATCATTTATATAAACCGATTCAAGTGTTACATTAAATCTTCCAATGTTGGAAAATACTAAGGTCGTATTAGCATTTTCATCCACATAAGTATCAGCGTTATTAATCAAAATATTGTAATATGATTGATTCACATAAGCATATAAAGTCTCACTAGTTTTTGCAGTGAAAGTAGTTGTAACATTTACGATCAGCTCGTTTGATTTGTTTATCATTAAATCTGGAATATCAAATGAAACTATCACGCATTCTTGGACATCTAAAGAAGGATTCCCGTATATATACGTAATGTTAGTAGCGAGTGTGGAGTTTACATATATTTCATCTATTGTTACTGATGTATCCCCAGTATTTTTAATTACTAATTTCCCAGTTTCATTTGCATATATAAAGGAGGTCATTATACCATCAATACTTTTAATAATTTGAATGTCAGGTTCATCTTTTATTGTGTGAATATATCCTATATCTGAAGTTACAGTTGTTCCGAAACTTCCCGTGACACAGACTAAAATTTCATCATTGATTTCAAAATCCCCATAGTCAGTTGCATCAATAATTATAAAATCTTCATCGTTCTTATCTAAAAGCAAGCTTCCACTTTGAGTATAGAAATCTTCATATTCAACTTCAATTAAAGATTCTGTTAAATAGATTGAATCTATCCCGAAAATAATATCTCCCGTATTTTTTACATTAATTTTCAGTATTGTACTTTCATTTTCATACGTAATACCATGAGTTAAGCTGAAATTAACAGGGATATGAACTCTTTCATTGCTATTAATTGCTAATAAAGCTTCAGGGGATATGATTCTCTCTTTACCTAAAATTGAGATAGAATAGTTTTCTAAAGTTGAAGTAAATAACACCTCATCACTCACATTAGTTGGAGTAGCAAGACCAATCTTATTATATGTCCTAATAGGGTAAAAGTCAGAAAGTACATCTTTTAAATATACCTCTCCTTTTTCTCCTGGTTTTAATATAGGTGATTCGCTAAGATATTCAATTTTAAGAGGATCAATTCTATCTTCGTCAGTATCATTGTTGAGATAGAATCTTTGCAGCATTTCAACTGTATCTCCAGTGTTTTCTACTTCAAGATATACATCCGTTGTTGTAGCACTTTTTTGGATAACTCTACTATTTTCTTTATTAATTCTGAGAGAACCTTGTTTTGATTCTCTTACAAAGAAGTTATTTGTATCATTCGAAAATTCATACCTCTTTCCTTGTGACGCCACAGATTCAGCAGTTACAGTTATATTTACTACATCATCTTTCTGAAAAATTGGTCCTTGTGCATAAACCATTCTTGCTTGGCCACTTTCGACTATAGCAGTTTCATTAATTTTACCTATTATAAAATCAAATTCAGTTCCATTCACTATAACGTTTTTTATGGTTAAATCTTTCGTGCCGGTATTTTTTATGTTAAAAGTAGCATATCCATTATCAAAAAGTTCTGCTTCCTCTATCATAAAACTAGATTCTAGGACTGTATAGTCAAGTTTGTAAAGCTTAACTAATCTATTAGCTGAGATATATGTTGGAATAAATATATTGAAATCATATACTCCATCATCAGGGATATATTCTTTCCATGTTTTACCTTCAAGCGTAGGATTGTTTGGACTATTAATTGTATTAGTATATGTGGCAAATATGCTACCCGCTGTAGCTGCTTGATCAGTAGGAACTCCGTAGAACATCAATTTGACTAACTGACTATAAAACCATTTAGCACCCATACTCCCATTATTGGGATTTTGATATTCACTTTCATCAAATACAGCATCTTCAGCCCAATTATCTTCCTCCCAACCAAATTCTTTATATATATGATAATTGTCATTACAGATTCTTATCATCCAAGGCCATTTCCCTTCATCTCCTCCCAATCCCGTAATCATTAAGCCAAAATAGACTAAGACATAATCCGCCCCCAATCTACGAAATGCTCTTGCACTGTAAATTTCATTAGTTTGCATCAAAGCCATTCCAGTTAAACCGATTCTAGTTGAATTCATGGTTGCATTATCATTGACAGTAGTCACATTGCCTATGGGGGTAAGCCAATAACCATAATCCCACCATGATACAACTACATCAGTTCCTTCTAGGTTAGCTCTCATCCACATTAAAGTTTCTTCCCAATCATGAATAACTCCAGCAGGAGAAATTTGAGTATAAGAAAATTGGTCTATTGAAATGTCTGTTGCATGAACAATCTGAGCAACACCTAGAAAACCAACAACCATAAATATCGCAAGGATTTCAGAACTCCCTATTTGGCTTTTTAATTGTCTTTTACGTTTTCTGCTAATACCTTCCCGATTTTCTCCTAGGAAACTACCAAATATTTTCAAAACACTTACTAATCCATATGCTGCTATTAAAGACACTGCAGGTGAAAATAATAATATAATCCGAATCATACTTCCTGTGAAATAGAACATTAGAATAGCAAATAAAATTATCAAAATTTCTGGAGCATTTAAAACTTTGAAACAAAAATAAATTCCAAGTGGTGTTAAAATCAAGGGAATTAAGGTATTATAATAAAAAACACTCCAGGGACTGGGCATTTGCTCCGCAACTGATGCTACAAGACTTGCTTCACCACGAAATAATGGATTGAGAATGGTTTGGAACTTAATCCCAAAACCAAAAGGAAGTATATCGGGAGCAACCCAAATAATCATTGCCCCAATTAGAAATGCAGGTATAAAGCCCCACTTTACAACATTTATAACACTTTTATATAAAGCGGGATGTTCGACTTTTTTTGTTTGTACTATATGGAATATAACTAAAATAATAGTAAATAAAAATATACCACCTGTTTCTAGGTTTGAGAAGAGTGCATTATATTGATACTGTGAATATAAAGAGAAAATCAACAGACCAGTTCCTTCTACAACAGCATAAGAAATTAGTACATTTTCGTTGTATTTTTCGATAAGGATCAATATGATACAAAGTAATGGGATAACCAAGAAAACAAATTGATACCCACCCCAACTTAGAGATAAATACCCCAAGGAAAGACCACTAATAATAGCATATAAAAAACTTCCAGTTCTTATAGCTTTTAAAAGAAATAAAAATATCATTAAAGTAGCAAAAACCCCAACTGTTTCATTATCAAAGAATCCCACCATAGTACGCTGCATATAGCCTGGATTAAATGCTAAAAAAAAGGCAGCAATTAACCCGGTCCCTCGATCAAGGACTTCTTTGCCCAAAAAGTACATAACTAAAACAGTTAAGCCGCCCATAAATGCAGGGAAAAAATAACACACGTCATATAGGGAGACGGGAATCCCAAAAAAAGTTAAAATCTTATATACAATTACAACAGTAAAGGTCAAACCCGGACGTAGTATTCCACGGTAAAACCCCGTTGGATACCAACTTTTATAATCATGCCATTTAAAGTATTCGTATAAATTGTGTTCTGATAGATATTCCGCATTATACCATTGTATCCAAGGATCAAATGCTTTAATTAATCGTGGACCTCTTAATATCGGACTCATCCTTATTAAAATAGCTAATAAAACGACCATAAAAATTGCTAAGAAAAACAGAACATTTCGCGTTTTTATGCTTATTGAGGTTCTGATGCGATCACGGAAATTTCTTAATGAAGCAGCGATCCTTACCATAGCGTCTCATTTAAAATTTTAATAAATTGGTAATTTATAAACCATAATTAAATTTTGCATATAAAAAATATCCTTTAGATTAAAATGTTTTTCTTTAATCTAACATATTGTAAAATTCAAAATCTTAGAAGAAAAATAAAAATCTTTTAGATTTTTAGTACCTTCAATTGATGTATTTAATAGGTGTTGATTGAATAACTATGGAAAAAAACAGGTATCTTTTTAAAGTATATTATCTCGGTAGAGCAAAATATTATGGATCCCAAAGACAACCCAATTATTTAACTGTAGAAGATTGTATTTTAAAAGCATTAGTAAAAAGAAACTATATTCGCAATATTAAACTTTCAGGATTTGAAGTAGCAAGCAGAACAGATAGATTTGTTTCTGCTAGAGGAGCATGCTTTACTGTAGTACTGGAAAAAGAGCCAGTTTTAATGGAGATTAATTCAGCTTTACCTAATGACATAGGGATTTGGGCCTATACAAAAGTACCGTTAGATTTCTATTCTCGATATAATGCAATATTACGCCATTATGTGTATCTTGTTCCTAAACCTCTTTCACATCTTAAGAAAACCAGGCCTGTAGATATTGAAATCATGCAAAAAGCTTGTAATGACTTAGAAGGGCAACATGACTTTAGTAATTTCTTTAAAAGAGACAAAAGTGAGATAAATCCAATACGAGATTTGGAATCAGTACAATTATCAGTTGAAAATGATTTTTTAATTTTCCAGTTTAAAAGTAAATCGTTTTTGCGACAACAAGTTCGTCGAATGGTCAAGAAAATCTTAGAGCTAGGGATGAGTGAAATCACCTATGATGATTTCATTCAATTATTTAATCCCCAGAAGAGTTTTTCTTATCAGCCATCTGATCCAAGGGGATTAATATTATGGGACATTGTTTATGATGAAAAAATCAAATTATGCGAGGATCTAAAATCTAAGAGAAGAATGGAAGATTTCTTCTTGAAAAAGAAATTAAGTTTTAATTTTAAGCATCAATTATTCTACCTCTTGCAACATCACGATTTTAGCTAGTAATGCCTGTAATTGTATTTCTTCGGTTCCCCCCTGACTTAAACGATACTCAAATTCAGCTAGAAGCTTGGTTAGTTCAATTTTCATATCTTCAGAAACGTTTAAATCATAAATTTCTCTATGGATATTTTTAATAATATTTTGTCCTGAGAGCCCATAATCATTGATTAAATCATTTAAAAGCATAATTGATAATTGTAATTGTCTTTCTAAGGCAGCCTTTAAAATATTTTTTACCTTTTCTGGAGGTACTTCTCCAGCTACTCTAAAAACAATATCTTTATCAACTTTTTTAGAGATCGTGCCACATGATTGTAAATAATTTATCGCTCTTCTACAATCCCCTCTAGAAACATCTACTAACGCATTTAAACCTCCAGGAGTTAAGGTTATATTTTCTTGTTTTGCTACATAATTCACTCTTTTTTTGATATCATTGCTATTTAAAGAAGAAAATCGAAAAACAACACACCTTGATTGAATAGGGGGAATAATTTTATTTGAATAGTTGCAAATCAAAATCATCCGACAATTTTTTGTATATTTTTCCATGGTTCTCCTTAAGGCCTGTTGAGCAGGGGATGTCATGTTGTCTGCTTCATCTAAGATTAAAATTTTAAAGGGAATATCTACTGATGGTCGTGCTTTAGCAAAATCTTTAATAAATGTCCTTATAACGTCTATACCTCTTGCATCACTAGCATTCAATTCTAGATATGTCCTATTCAAGGCCATCTTTCGCCCATATAATTCTCTTACCATTGCTAGAGCAGAAGTTGTCTTACCTGTACCAGCGGGACCTGCAAAGATGAGATGAGGCATGGATTTATCTTTAACAAATTGTTTCAAACGTTTAATGATACCTTCTTGATTTACTACCTCACCTAAAAATCTAGGACGATATTTTTCAACGAAAGGTCTATTCTCAAGAGACATATTTTTTAATAGACGAATTTAATTTTTAATAGATCATATTAAGAATTAAATTTTCTTAATTCCTTATTAATATTCATATCTTAAAAAAATAAAAAGGATATTTATGACTGAATTCAAAATAACAAACATAAAATCAAGATGGATTTTAGATTCACGAGGAAATCCCACTGTGGAATCTGAAGTTTATAGCGGAAAAACTTTTGCTAGAGCGGCAGTACCCTCTGGCGCATCTACTGGAGTTTTAGAAGCACTTGAGCTACGAGATGGAGGGAATGCATTTAAAGGTAAACATGTCACAAAAGCAGTATCTAATGTTAATGAGATACTAAGTAAAAAATTATTTGGTTTTGATGTACGAGAACAATCAAAAATCGATGAAAAAATGATAAACATTGATGGAACTGAGAACAAGAGTAATTTGGGAGCAAATGCTATATTGTCTGTGTCACTAGCTGTTGCGAAGCTAGCTGCAAAATTATCCGAGATACCATTATTTACTCACATTCATAAATTAGCATTTAATAAGACGAGACAAGATTATCTGTTACCATTACCATCATGTAACATTATCAATGGAGGAGAACATGCAGGAAATAATTTATCAATCCAAGAATTTATGATTATGCCCATAGGTGCTAACTCATTCTCAGAAGCTATACAAAATGTAGCTGAAGTGTACCAAACATTAAAAAGCTTATTAGCTAAAAAGTATGGCCCTTCCGCAATTAATGTTGGGGATGAAGGAGGGTTCGCCCCGAATTTAACTTTAACATCCGAAGCTATTGATATTATAATTGAAGCAATCGAGGAAGCAGGATTCTTAATAGGGACTGATTTTGTATTAGGAATGGATGCAGCAGCGAGTGAATTTTATGAAGATGGTGTTTATAATATCGATGGAAAAAAGCTTAGTGAAGAAGACTTATTACAATATTATCTTGATCTAATTCAGGATTATCCATTTAAATCAATTGAAGATCCTTTTGACGAAAAAGATTTTAGAAGTTTTGCAAATTTAACTGCAAAAATTGATAAAACAATGCAAATAGTAGATGATGATTTGACGGTAACTAATATAAAAATCTTAGAAAAAGCAATAAACGAAAAAGCAGGCAATGCTTTATTACTAAAAGTGAATCAAATCGGTTCACTTACAGAAGCTATAAATGCGTGCAAAATGTCTTTCAATAATGGGTTTAATGTTATGGTATCCCACCGCTCTGGAGAAACTGAGGATCCATTTATTGCAGATTTAGCAGTTGGTCTCTGTACCGGGCAACTTAAAACAGGAGCTACATGTCGAAGCGATAGATGCGCGAAATTTAACCAACTTCTTAGAATTGAGGAATTTTTAGGAAGCAAAGCAATCTATCCACAGAATTTTAATTCATGGAGAAAGTTTCAATAGAGATAAGATAATATAAATAATTTATTATCTATTTTTTACAAACCTAAATACATTAACATCAATATTTTTAGCTTTTTTTGTGTGGAATTGAAAGCTTCTTTCTAGAATCATATTGTAGGGGAAGTAATTATCAATATGCCAATTAAATCTCTCAGCAAACTTTGAGATAAATCTAAAAGTCTTTTCTCCAGCTAAATGAATAGAATATACTACATTTGAAAAAGAGAAAGCTTTTTCTAAAAAAATACGATCTGCAGTTCTTTTTTTAACTCCAAAAGGAGGGTTCATAATTGTAGTGACTTTTAAATTATTGAAAAGGTGCTTTTTTGAAAATTCAAGATTTTCAACGTTAGTACATAAAGGAAATATGATATCTTCTAATCCTAAGGAATAAATATTTTTTTTTAAAGTATTTAATGCATTAAAATCAATATCGATACTTAAAACTGAATTCGCTTTTAAGTAAGCACTTGCTATGGACAATCTTCCTGTTCCTGAACCAAGATCTACTATAAATTTGTTTTTAATATCATTATACTCAAAACCGGCGAAAAATGTTATATCAACTGCACTAAGAGCATCAATACAATATTGTTCCAGATCAACTCTGGGTTTCGTAAATGATTCAGTGCTTTGGATGATAGAGATTAATTCCTTTTTGCTGATTTTCATCCGTAAAAATGTTTACTCTTTTATGAATAATACAATAAATTTATTTATTTTATTTAATAATATGTTCTTAATAAAGAAAGAAATTGGGAAATTAAAAGATTAGTGTCGATAATATTGGATAAAAAGTCTTTAAAAAATGATGATATAGTTCTCACAGGTCAGTATCTTGGAGTTGTTGAGGAATTCCTACCCGATAAGCAAACAACTTTTGTTAAAGATGGGCAGATTTATGCTACTAAATCAGGAATTATTGAGATTGATAATGAAAAAAGAAAAATTGAAATAAAAACTCATCAAGAAAAAGACAGAAAAGTCGTAAAAATAGGAGATATAGTTATAGGTCCTATTTTATTCTTACGGCAATATTCGGTTGGAATAAATTTCTACACAATAAACAAGAAAATTCATTTTAATTCGGGTTATTTTGGTAATATTCATGTCTCTCAAATCTCAAAAAGGTATATTGAAAAAATCCAAGATGCATTTCAAATTACTGATATTGTAAGAGCTCGTGTCGTTAGCTTAAATTATAATGAATATAATTTAAGTACTAGTGGGAAAGATTTAGGAGTTATTTATGCAGATTGTGTTATCTGTGGAACTCCTCTAGATAAAATTGGTCATAATAAGTTAAGATGTGAAAGATGTGGGAATACTGAAACAAGGAAACTGGCAAGTGATTATAGGAATGTTTCAGAACCTTTAAGATTTTAATTTTTTTTTCAATTGTACTTGAAATTATTTTATAGCAACCATTATAAAGTGTTTGTCTTTGAAAAAAGTTGGAAAAAAAGTCATTCATTTCTATAACAGTAGTGGCTCCTTAGATAATATAATTAAATTCCTTGAAAACGTGCAAAAAAAGGTTAATTATCTTAATTTAAATGCAAGTGTTGAAGGAAAAAGTATAAAAATTACTTTATTTGGTTCACGAGATCTTCAGAATCTAGCTACTGAAAGGTTAAAAGATCTAGCAAATCAGTATCTATGAAACTCGACTTTTTTTCGAAACCATAAAAATTTTATTCTATTTTATATTTTCTTCATTATCAAATCCTGTTTATTTGGAGTTTTTATAATGGCTAAGAAAAAAGCAGTAAAAACTGAAGAAGACCTAGATGACATCGAGGATGAATTATTTGATGATGAAGAGGATGAGGAAAGCGAGTATCCTGAAATAAGTGATAAAAAACAAAAAGAAGCTGTTCCTTCATCAGCAGCTGACGAAGCTATTGAAATAGAAGAGGAGGAAGAATTTGAAATAGAAGAAGAAGCTAGATTTCCTGATTATAAGCATCTTAAACTACACTTAACCAAAAAAACTGGCGAGAATGATTATGAATTAATTATTGAAGGTCAATCACATGGTTTCTGTAACATTCTTGTAAAACATTTATTACAAATTGAGGGTGTAACTGCTGCAGCCTATAAAGTAACCGGGATAATTCCCCCACAAATATTTATTCGTCTTGATAAAGATAAAAATCGAAATATTAAAGATATTTTATTTGAAGCAATTGAAGCGCTAAGGGAAGAAGTGGTACAAGTCCAAAAACTATTTCAAAAACTTACCTAATTTTTTCCAAAAATCTTTTTATGAAAACTTTTTAAGAAGTCATAATTCAACTTATCTTAATGGATTATAAGTTTTTAATTAGAGATATAGAGCTTATTAAATCTCAAAAAGCAATTGGGACAGATAAAGGACTAGCAAAATTAGGAGACGGAATTGTAAATCTTACCTATTCTATGGCTAAATCGATGTATTTAACCAAAAACAGTCCAAATAACAAGATTTTAAGAACTGGTGTTAAAGTTAGTAAAAAAATACTTGCTACTGCGTTGAAAAATGCTAATATGAGAAATTTTGCAAAATCTAGAGCTGATGCGCATGATTTTGCTGATACAGCTGAAGCTTTAGTTGCTTATGTCTGGCTTAGCAAAAAAATATCTCTTGACGAGATAATTAATTATTTATTAAAGAATTTAAAAGGAGATCTAAATATTAGGAATGAAGAGATAAACAGTGCAATCGAGGCCTTTACTAATCTCTTTAATTATATTAAAGAATTTCTACCTAAGATATAATATTATGAAAGATAATCCTATTACTATTGGAATAGATGATTCAACCTTTGATTTAAAGTCAGATTTTAAAACAACTCAACTAATTGGCGTTATTTGCCAGGGTATTAGGATGGTTAATGTAACAAGAACAGAAATTGATATTGATGGGAATAATGCAACTGAGAAGATAATAGAACTTGTACGGCAAAATGAGAAACATGTACAATACGTATTCACTCATACAATTACATTTGGTGGCTTCAATATTGCTAATCTTGAACATATTTATAATGAAGTGAATAGACCTATTATAGCATTCAACGATAAGAAAGTCGACCTTGATTCTGTTGCAAATGCTCTGATTAAAAAATTTCCTAAAGGTTATAAGGAAAAAATAAAATGCATATTAGATGCTGGAAATCTGTACCAGAGTAGAATCCAAACTGCAGGTGGAATCTCAAAAGTATATTTTCATTTAAAGGGTATAGAAATTTCAGAAGCAAATTCCTTAATTAAAAATAGTTCCATTGATTCTAAATTACCAGAATGTCTTCGCTTGGCACATTTAATTGGAAAATTATTCTAATTTTTGAATCATTTAGAATTATCAATTTCATATTCCAAAATACGTTTAATTCTCCCACGTAGATCTACTCTTATTGCTGACATCCCATAAGTAGGGATACCTAATTTTTCTTCAACTTGTTCAGCACTTAAAGCATTGGGAAGATCTTGTTTATTTGCAATTGCTATGATTTTGGAACCAATATATCGCGAAAATTTTTTATACATTTCTTTTGTCTGTTCAATACTTTCTTCAGTAGAATCGCATACCAAAATTGCCAATCCCGCTCCTTTCAAAAAATCTTGCCACATGAATCTAAATCGTTCTTGACCCCCAAAGTCCCAAATATTAACTTTACTCCCATTTAAAACTGAGTCTTCTATTTCTAGTCCAACAGTTGGGGTCGTCTCTTTTGAGATCTTTCTTCCTTGAAGTAATGATAATAATGAAGATTTGCCAACCCCACTTTGCCCTACGAAACATATTTTTGTTTTTGTTGAGAGAACTTCTAATCAACCTTTCCTTATAAGAATCTTCTTACGTAGAAAAGGTGAATAAGGCTTCAAAAATTAAAATAATATATGAATAACACCCAAATATTTCAATTTCAATGTCAAGATCTAATATAAATCTTACATAATGAATAATAAAACTCCTCATAAAGAAATTTAATATTCCAAAAAAGAATTCTAATTGGAAAAAGAGTTTAAATAGGTATAAAATAAAAAATTTCAAAAAAAAAAAGTTTCTTTATGCGCCCGTATCAATATCTTTAACAATACCTACGGCGACGGTTCTCCCCATATCCCTTACAGCAAATCGACCCATTTCTGGAATTACTTCATATTTCTCGAGGCACATCTTCTTTATAGGAGATAACTCAACGATAGCAGTTTCATTTCTTTTTAAGAACTTAGGAGAATCCTCAATTACAGCCCCAGTTTTTGGGTCTAACTTTTTAACTAAACTTGCAAACCTGGCAGCAACTTGGGCAGTATGAGCATGAATTACTGGAGTATAACCTTGAGCTATTGCAGTCGGATGCCAAATTACGATGATCTGTCCTGTCCATTTCCCCTTTGGAGTGATAACTGTAGGAGGATTGTTCGGATGTCCTAAACAATCTCCTCTACTTGCATCCTGCATAGTAATTCCACGGATACTCATACCTATGTTATCACCTGGTTCAGCTTGAGGGATCTCCTCATGGTGCATTTCAATTGTTCGAATTTCTCCCTTAAAACCTGTGGGATTAATTATAATATTATCACCCTTCTTTAAAATTCCTGTTTCTACTCTACCTACAGGTACAACACCAGTTCCTTTAATTCTATAAGAATCTTGTATTGGAACCCTTAAAGGTTTACCAGTAGGCTTTTCGGGAAGTACGAATTTATCGATTGCATCAATAAGAGTTGGGCCATCATACCATGGCATTTTATCACTTTTTTTTGATAAATTCTCCATTGCCATACCACTGGTAGGTACAAATGGTACGTCTTTTACTCGAAAACCAATATTTTTTAGAAGATCTCCGACAGATTCTTTAACTTCATTATAACGATCTTCACTATAATCGTAAATATCAGCTTTATTTACCGCAACTACTATTTGTTTTACACCTAAGGTTTGTGCTAAATATGCATGTTCACGTGTTTGCCCATTCGCAGCAATTCCAACCTCCATTTCACCTTTCTTTCCAGAGACGACAAGAATAGCAGCATCGGCCTGACTGGCGCCAGTTATCATGTTCTTAACAAAATCTGCATGCCCTGGTGCGTCTATAATGGTGAAGTATCGATTGGGAGTTTCGAATTTTCTAAATGCAAGATCGATTGTGATACCACGTTGACGTTCTTCTTTCAACTTATCAAAAACGAAGGCATAAGACCAAGATTCTCTATCGTATTCTTTAGCTAACTTCTCCAATTCACGAGCCTCTCTTTCAGTAACTGCTCCTGTTTCGATAAGAAGCGCTCCCATCATAGTACTCTTACCGTGGTCAATGTGTCCGATGATTACCAAATTTAAGTGTGGTTTATCAGCCATTTTAATCAATTTCCTCTATTAATTATTATTTATTTCTTTAAATTTTAAATTTCTAAATTAAATTTATTTTTATTAGATGTTATTTTTAAATGTTGTTGAGTTTATATTTTTTACTATATTCTACTTTATTTAAGGTCTTTTTCATCATATAATTTAATTTCTATTCAATTCTTAAACTCAAATAATTTCTTTTTTTGTAGATGAAAATTTTTTTTTCATATTGTTTTAAATTCCCAGTGAATAAGACAATAAAAATAAAAAACTATAGATCGTTAAATAAGGTAATAATTGAAAAAAATAAAAAGAATTTAAATAGCCAAAATCTATTATGGTAAAAAGTAGAGCAAAATTTCCAAAGGAAGGGGAGTTTGTAATAGCAAAAGTTACTGAAGTTCAAAATCAATATGTCTACGTTGATCTTATCGACTATGAAGGTTTACCTTCTGAGGAAACGGCAAGAGGAATGATACATATATCAGAGATAAGCTCTAGATGGATTAAGAATATACGAAATTATGTTCGAATTGGTCAGAGAATAGTGTTACGAGTACTACGTGTTGATCCAGAAAAGGGTCATGTTGATATGTCATTAAGAAGGGTTAATTCAGCTCAGAAAGAGATTAGATTAAAAGAATGGAAATATGCAGTAAAATTTGAAAATTTATTGCAATTTCTTACAGAAACTGAAGGAGTTAACATGACGCTTGATGAAGCTTATGAATTAATTGGATTTCCAGTCAAAGATTTATTTGATACATATCAGGAGGCAATAGAGAACCTAAAGGAAAATGGGGACGAAATTTTAAAAAATATAGAGGGCGTTTCTGATGAAATAAAAGCTATTTTAATAAAAATTGTTGATGAAAACGTAGAAATTTCAACTGTAAATATATCTGGGAAAGTGAAGTTATCATTTAATTCAGAAAATGGTATAGATCAGATAAAAGAAACACTCATTGAAGCTTCAAATGTAATTGATTCAAAAGAGACTCGAAAAATTGTTATTAATTATCTTGCTGCTCCATTTTATCGTTTAGAAGTGATAACAAAAGACTATTTAGATGCAGAGAATATATTATCTGATGCTCTAGAAATTATTGAAAAAAAAGCAGTTCAAAACAATGGTACATTTGAGTTTATAAGAGATTAGATTCTAAACTATTATATTTGATTTTCTCATGACAAAATATTTACAGAAGTGTAGCAGCTGTAATAAATACGGTTTAGCAAATCCTAATTCAAAATGTCGCCATTGTGGTGGTCAATTAGTAAATCCAAGACCACCCAAATTTTCATTAATAGATAAATATGCTAAATACCGATTAAGGTATTTTAAAGAAGAATTTGATAAGAAATTTGGCTGATTATTAAGGAATTTCTATAATTTCTGCAAATTTTTCTAATACAAGAATATTAGCATTCTGAGAGGGAATATAAGCAATATCTTCCTCTTCGAATGGGCCATAATTAATAAGATCAATTCCAACTAATGGTGGTGTTTTTTTTAGAAATCTCAATAGAATAAAATCTACTTGTTCTGCCTTTTGTTCATTAACTATATCAGAGATAATAGAATCTTCTTTAGATAATTCTGATTGTGTAATTTCAGGTTCTATTTCAACTTTAGACTTAATAATTTCTTTAGTTTTTAATTTTTCTCCTCCATCAAAAGTAGAAATAGCTTTTACTTTTTTATATCCCTTAATTGAACTAACTAAATTTTGATAAAGTAATTTTTCTGCTTCGATAACATTATCAAGGTTAATTTCTTTAAGACCAAGAGCGCTATTGATAATTTTAAGCTCTCTCATTTTTAAAAGATCTTCGCACAGATAGTTTATATTTTTTTTATAAGTTTCAAATAGTTCGAATCTAATGGAATCAGTCTCATTTTCTTGATGTTTATTTAGAGAATTGAGAAGGGTATTATATTTATCAAAAAGCTTCTGATTTAATTTTGTTAACTCTACTTGTTGATATTCTTT
>Ga0209427_10000749_pt1 | contig 35744 bp, 36 predicted proteins | sample DeeMarSWOR136_30_FD_187465 | JGI IMG/M metagenome (GOLD analysis project Ga0209427, IMG submission 187465) | Marine sediment microbial communities from White Oak River estuary, North Carolina - WOR-1-36_30 (SPAdes) (version 2) | ecosystem: Environmental > Aquatic > Marine > Intertidal zone >...
AGGCCTTTGCCATTGTCCTACCAAAGCCATGGCTGTGGTATCTGGATCTTAAGTCCAGCACCTATAGTCTTGACCCAATCAAGCATTTAATATGGCCTTTTATACTGTAGTCAAATTGACCAAACTCGGTAACCCCTCCAATGTTAAGAAATAGATTATATCTTTTAAAAGCTCTAAAAATATTATTAATGGCTTTTAAGGGTAACAATAATTCAAAGTTATAATTTTAATTTAAATTTTTCTTAACCTTTTGATATTAATGGTTAGATAAGGTTTAAGAAAAAACAAAAAGAAATAAATAAGTAGAATCTATTAAAATAATATCATATTCACAATTTATTAACTTGTACTTATAGATTTAGATTATTATCTTATAATAGATAAATTATATGGTTAAATATTATGCCTGTAGGTATTCTTGTAATTCGCTGGGATAATGAAATTGGCCCAATAAATGAAGGGTTTTATCCTGAGACTTTAAAGATAACAAACAATTTACTCACGCAAGTTTATTCAAGTCATAGATATCAGAGTCTCAAACCTGGTTTTGCCAGCATCGCACTTAAGAATAATAAAGTAGTATCATTTTTCTCTGGAGTAGGACAAGATTTTATTTCAGTTGAGAATTATGTTGTTGCCCTTATACTTCGAAGAGATGAAAAACCTGGAAAATATCGAGAGGTATTGAAGACAATTGCCGCAGAAATTCTTGAGAAAATCCCAGATGATACATTTCGAGAGGTTTTACCTGGATTATATAACCAACTAGCGAGTGTATAAAAATTTTTTATTATATTCCTTTTTTTATAGATTTTAGAAGTTGATATGTGGATTATAAAAACCTTAAAATGAAATAGGATAAGTTTGACTAGTTATTTTTAATTTCTTTGACTACAATTTTACCCTGTTCATTAGTTTCAAGAAGACCTGCTTTTTCCAAATCCTGAACATTTCTTTTGACTAAAACAATAGGAGAACCGATAGCGGATCGGAGATCTTCTAAAGTTATTGCTCCTACTTCTTCAACTATTAGGAAAGTTTTGAAAAGTACTTCTTTTTCCATTAAGGGTTTTAATTTATCAAAATAATTGATTTTATCAATATTATTTTTGTGAAATTCTTGAATTTCTACAATTTTTTTATTTAAACGTTCGATTTCAGCATTTGCTTCTCTATTTTTATCACTTAATTCCCCAACTTTATTTATCAACTCTTCATGTTTATTTTTCATTTGTTCAAATCTAGACACAGCATCTTTTGCTTCGGAATCTCTCTCTGTAGAAACTAATTTGCTGTCTAATAATATTTGATCAAGTTGATTAAGTTTCGATTTTAATTCTTGTGTTTCTTTTAAGCGTTTTGCTTCCATTTCCGATATAATCTTAACTTGTTCTTCCTTAAATTTATCTGTAAATGCTTGAAGTTCTTGAACTTTATTTTCTAGTCCTTTCCTTGCTTCTTTATGTAGTAGTACTTCTGAAGTTTTTTCAGCTATTTCTGCTCTTAAATTTCCAATAGTTTCATAAGATTCTTCCAATTTCTTTTGGGTAGGTACAATTTGTTTTTTCACTAATTCAAGTTCTTTTTGAGATTGAGCGATTTCTCCCTTGGCATATTCTAGCTCAAGTTCTTTCTCATTAAGTTGTTGTCTTTGCGCACCAATCAATTCTTTTAATTCGAGTATATCTTCTGGAATATCGCTCATTTTAGAGAGTTTAGCTTTTTGTTGTTCAATTATAGCCTCTTGTTCGCTAACAATTCTCTTTTGACGTTCTACTAGTGCCGTTAGTTTATCTACTTTGGATTGCAGAATAGCAGTTTTCTTTTCACTGGATTCAATTCCATCTAATACATCTCTCAAATCTTTTGACACAGTTAATTTACCCTCAATTAATAATTTAAAATAAAATAGTATAAAATGTTAATGTAGCAAATATATTTATTTTTTTTTTCTAATAGAAACTTATAACTATTAAGAGCGATTAGTTTTAAATAATTTTCGAAATTGAAAGATAATTCATCATCTCTAGTATTAAATTGTAAAAGGTGATAAAAATTCTTACAGTTTGTTTTAAACCAACTCCTTTAAACGTCATCATTCTTATGATTTTTGAAGAAATAGAGAACCGTAATAAAATAAAGTTGAAAGAAATTCATTTATTTAAAAATAAGAATGATGTAAATGACTTTGTTGGACTAAATGACCTTAAATTAATAGAAGATATTGATAAAATTTCAAGGAAAGAGGTTCAAAACTTAATAGATTTAATCAACAACTACTTATTAGAAGGAAAAATCAATTTATTTGAAGGAGTAAGTGATTTAGGCATCGAATTAGACCTACAAGAAAAATTTCCATCAAATTTTTCTCAAAACGTTGTTAATAATCTTATTAACCTTAAACCTGGTGAAACAACATCATATTCAAAAATTGGTAAAGAAATTGGCTCAAAAGCTTATAGAGCTATAGGAAATGTCTGTAAATCAAATCCAATTCCGTTAGTTGTTCCGTGTCATCGAGTACTAAGAAAAAGTGGAGAACTCGGAGGTTTTATGGGAAAATCAGATAAAACGTGGGAAACCAACCTAAAAAAACAATTATTAAAATTAGAAGGATATCAAATATAAAAATCTATATTAATAACTATCGAAATTATTATAAAAACTTACAACTTCTATTTAATATTATGGTACATGTATCTCCACTCACACCTTATATCCCTATTAATCCAGAAGAATTTTGCACTAATCCTTATGATATAATTAGCAAGGATGAGGAATTAGAATTAAAGAAGCTTTCTAATTCATTAATACATCTTATTTTACCCGATGGAGAAGGTAATGAGGTCTATGAAAACGCTACTAAAGCATATAATATGTTTAAAGATAAAAAAATAATAGAGCAAGAAAAAACACCTAGTATTTTTGTGTATCGCCAAGAATCTGCTCATTTCAGTCATCAAGGGTTAATAATTGGAATCTCCCTTAAAGATTATGAGGAGGGTAATATTGTGAAACACGAACATACTCGAGAAAAGCCCCTTAAAGATAGAACAAATCATATAGTTGCAACAAATGTAGCAGCTGGTTTAGTTTGGACTGTTTTTAAAGCAAATAAGAAAATAAATCGCATAATTGAGCAAATAAAAGAAGGAAAACCTAAATTTAATTTTAAAAAATATGATTATGAGCATATCTTATGGCAAGAAACTGATTCTACTATTATCACCACATTAAAAGCTTTATTTAAAAAAGAAAAATTATATATAGCTGATGGACATCATAGGGCGGCGAGTGCTGCTGAATATCGTAAAATCCAAATGAAAAAATCCATTAAAGAAAAAAATTCTGAAGAACCCTGGCAATATTTATTAGCATATGTAGCTTCCGATAATCAAATTCGCATTTTACCATATAATCGGGTTGTTAGAAAACTTCCAATATCTGAAAAAGAATTCTTAAAGAAATTAGAAGAGATATTTAATATAGAATTAAAAGAAAGTGCTTTTAATCCCGTAGAGAAAAATGAGATTGCTATGTGTTTAATGGGTAAATGGTATAAACTTAGAATTAAAAATAGAAAATTTAAAACTAAACAAGAATCTTTAGATGTTACTATTCTTCAGGAGAAAGTATTAGAGCCTATCTTAAGTATCACTGATCCACGTGCCGATGAAAATATTTTCTTCGTCGGAGGTCTACTGGATCCTAAAGAAATGGAAAAATATATAACTGAAAAAGGAAATGATTTATTTTTTAATTTATATCCAGTAGATATTAGAGATATAGAATCGATTGCAGATAAGGGAGGTGTAATGCCCCCTAAATCTACCTGGTTTGACCCAAAAGTTCTTTCAGGATTAGTTTTACATGATTTAAAAGAGTATTAAATATTCTAATTATTTAAAATTCTTTAGAAATTCAGACATTTTTTCTGCAATCATAGTTGCAGCAGCAATTTGATTTTCAATACTTTGACTTCCGATATGAGGAGTGAGTATTAGATTTTCTGTATTTTTAATTAATTCTGAATCTTTAAGAGGTTCTTCACGATAAACATCAAGAGCAGCACCCGAAATAATTTTATTTTCTAATGCTTTTAATAACGCTTTTTCGTCTATTAAATTACCTCTGGCAGTATTAATAATTATTGCATCTTTTTTCATAAGTTTAATTATGTCTTCATTGATTATATTTTCAGTTTGAGGCGTAGCAGGAAGATGTAATGATATTATTTGAGCATCTTTCACTAAATCCTCAATTGAATTATAAATAAAACATCCAATTTCTTTAGCTTCATCTATAGCTACTTTACCTTTGCTAAACCGAGAGTAAACTCCAACATTCATTCCCATTGCGAGTGTAATTTTCGCTAAGTGTTTTGCTATGTTTCCGAATCCGATTAAACCAAGTTTTTTTCCTTTCAATGTATATCCTAAATACTGATCTTTGTTCCATTGGCCTTGGTGAGTTGTACGATCAGCATGAGAAATTTTCCTTGCTAATGATAACATCAAGCCTAGAGCCAATTCTGCAACAGATACTGCAGGTGCTTCGGGAGTGTTCAAAACTTCTATATTCATTTCAGCAGCTTTTTCTCTATCAACATTGTCTAATCCAACTCCCGCTCTACCAATAACTTTCAAATTTTTTGCATTATCTAACACTTCAGAAGTTAACTTTGTTCTAGAACGGATAACAATTCCGTCATAATCTTTTATTTCTTTTTTTAAGTCGTCGTGTGTTATTGTAAATTTTTTAGAAACCTCAAATCCATTATCTTCAAATATTTTTATACCTTCTTCTTCAAGTTTATCACTAATTAATATTTTCATCTTTATCACATGGATTTATTTTAAGTATATCGTATTGTTTTTTTCATATATTTATTGAATTTTGAAGTATTTTTAATATTTCTTTATTCTTTTTTTTCCTTTAAAAAGTTAATAAAAAAAGATGATATTTTAAATTATTTTAACTCGTTTATTATTTCAGAAAGAATTTTTAACATTTTTTCAAGGTCGTTAAGTGTTATTTCTCCCATATGGCCAATTCGGAACGTTTTATTTACAAGATTTCCATATCCATTGACAATTCTATACCCTTTCCCTAAAAGCATTGAAACCATCTTTGGAATATCAAGATTTAATGAGTTATTTATAGTTGACACTGTATTTGATTCATATCCCTTCTCAGGAAACATTTCAAGATTCATCTCGTGAACCCATTTCCGTGTTCGTTTTCCAAGTTGTTCATGTCTTTCAAATCTTTTCTCCAAACCTTCTTCATTTAATATATAATCTAATTGAGCCGTTAATCCTCTTATTTGTGGGATAGCTGGTGTAGCTGGAGTTTGATGCTTTGCATTACTTTTCTTCATTCCAATAAAATCGAAATAGAATCCTCTATTTTTTACTTTTTCTGCTTTTTCGAAAGCTGCATCTGATACAGAACAAACAGCTAGTCCTGGAGGTAAGGCAAAACATTTCTGGACTGAAGCTAAACAAACATCGATTCCTAATTTATCAACTTCAACTTTAATACCTGCCATTGAAGAAGTTGCATCTACACACACCAATGAGCCGTAATCTTTTATTGCAGGAACTACTTTATCAATAGGATTATATACACCTGTAGAGGTTTCATTTGCTTGAATAAAAACTACGGAATAGGTCTCTCTATCCATTATTTCTTTAATGAATTCACTAGTAATAGCATGACCCCATTCAACTCCTTCTTTTATAGCATTTTTACCATTTGATATTCCAATATCATACCATCTATCACCAAAGGCTCCAATTGATAAGAATAATGCGTTTTCACCGTCATTAATTAAATTTCTAACACATGCTTCCATAACACCTGTTGCACTTGAAGTTGCTAATAAACACTCACTTTTAGTATATAATAATCTTTGAAGCCCTTCAATGGCAATTTGATGCATTTCTGAATAGGGTTTAGACCTATGAGTATCGTTTGGTTTTGCTAATTCTTTTAAAACTCTTTCTGGGATATGAACGGGTCCGGGAGTAAATAATGTTAACTGAGAGCCTTTCTCTTTATTAAAATGAATATCAGTCATGTTGAATCAGTTTTTTATTTATTGAGACTTTTTTATAATAATACATTAAATTAAGTAGTATGGTTTGATATAATGTTTATTATTTATTATTTATAAATTTGAATAATGTGAATTTTGGAAGTATTTGTAACGTAGTCAAGAATAATAAAAAAGAATTAAAGAGAAAAATTTCTATATTTTTCTGTTAAAATTTTTCTAAAACAAGATTTCCTTCATGATTAACAAATATCAAATAATCTGAGATTATATAAAAGAAGATTTTAAAATTTCTTAGATGCATTAATGATAATCCATACTCACTTAAATATAACGCAGCTCTACTTAATATATTTGCAAAGAGAATGACAAAAAGGGAGATTAAATTAAATAAAGCCAAATTCTGATAAATAAAATATGAAGATATTAAAGCTTCGATTGAGAAACCAACAGTTATTATCCCAATTCCAATATTAAGTATACGCCATTTTTTTGAATAAATACTAACAAATCTTCCTTTAACTATAGCTGCAAAACCTACAATTAATATGGGTAAAGCTGAGATATTAATTATAGTTAGAAACGAAATATTAGGTTGATTAATAATAAAAAATAAAAATGCTAATGAAAAGAATATTGAAATAATTCCAAGTAAAAATCTATTAAGATTATGTCCATCTCCTCTATTTCTTTTGTCAACACTACTAACAATCTTCAAAATTCCATAAAAAAACAATGCTACAAAAGGATAAACTATCAACACCAAAAATGCTTCTACTCTAAAAAATAATGCAAATGTAATGTATGATATTACCAAGAAGCCAGAGATATATTTATCAGCTCGAAGTTTAGTCTTATGTATAATATTAATCATAATCTTTTCATTTTAAAATTAGAAAATTGAATTTTAATAATTAAATAATTTTATTCAATTTTATATGTTATTGTTTATTTTTTTAGAATTTAAGATATCAGATAATAACCAAAATCTTTTAAATTAATATTACCTCAATCAAAAAAATAGGACAAAATAGTTACCTATTATTATCAAGCATACAGCAATGAAAAACTTTTTTCGAAATTTCTCTTTTAAAAATAGAATTGAAAAGATTTGGTTTAATATAGGGGTATTTATTGAAATTAATGATGTTAAAATTAACCCATTAATTTCTACTGCCTTATAATACAATGTATCCGCAAATCCCAATGATAATATTCCTGCGATTCCAATAAATACAAAAGATTTTAAATGTTTTCGATTTTGCTTTTTAAAACCTGAGTAATATACAGGAAAGAACAATCCAACAGGAAAAAGTATTATACAAGCCATGAAGACTCTTATAAAATTTGTAATAAATACATCACCAGAGAGAATTCTTGCCTGGTTAAATGAAAGAATTGCGATAGCCCATAAAAAGGCAGCAGCAAGTGCAAATAAAGCTCCAATAATGACTTCTTCATGGTTCTTATCCTTCGTATTTTCATTTAACTCATTCTTTTTTACTTTATCTTTAGAACTTAATATAAAAACACTAGACAGAAAAAAAATTCCCCCCAAAATTATTGAAACTTTTAATTTATCACCAAAAAAAAGTATACTAAATGGAATTATAAAGATAAGTGAAAGTTGAACAAGAGGATAAGCACGAGAAGCATCTATCTTCTTTAATGACATGTAGTAAAGTAAATCTCCAGCTGTGACACTTAAACCAGATATAAGAGACGCTATTAAATACCAAACTAACTCTACTTTAGTTAAACTGCTGAAAAAATAGTAACTTCCAAAAAACAAGGAAAAGATAAAAGTACCGAGAGATACACAACATAGCCTAAAAAATAAATTTGCTTTAGGTTCTGTTTTCTGCAGTCCCGCTTTATAAACAAGGGACGCTATTGCCCAAACAAATACAGCATAAAATGTAAATAATAAACCAAATAAGTCAACCATTTAACAAATATTATTTAAAATTATTTTAAAACTATCGTTTTTAAGGTATTGATTTTAGTCTTAAAAGAAATTCTCTAGAAGGAGGTTGGTTAAATAAAAACATGTTAATTACCATTTCATTAACATCTTTATCCGTTTTAGCTAGAGAAAACATATTAGAGAGATTTTTACCATTATTTTCATAAAAAAAATCTACCATTGAAGAGGTTATTTTGAACTTTCTTCTAATTTTTTTGATATTTTGATGAGATTTATATTTCTTTAATGTGTTGCTGGTAAAATCATCGTTTTCTAAAGCAAGTATGGCTGTTTCTCCAGCAATATGACCAGATACAATACTTGCATATATCCCTTCACCACTAATAGGCGACACAAATCCAGCAGAATCCCCGATCATTAAAATGTTGTCTTTAAAAAGACTGTTTTCTTTCACCCCTAAGGCTGGTAAAGGATAAGATCCCCTCCATATTTCCTTAAAATCTCTATTCGGAAAAAATTTCTCTAGGAAAGGATCATTTAGAAAATTTTCATACACTTGATTTATATTATATATGCGATTCGTCTCTAACCAAGTACCACATCCGATATTGAAACGTTTTTCATCTAAAGGGAAAATCCAATTATATCCTTTATATTTTCGAAAGAAAAGTGATATTGAGGTTTTATCAAGGTAATTCATTCCCTCCATAATAGCACATTTACATAACCCTATTTCATCGATCTTCCATTTATTTCTCATTCCAGATTTGATGGCCAACTTAGAGCCCATTCCATCAGCGATTATTATAATCTTTCCTAAATATTCTTTAATTTCATTATTGTGTTTAGTCTTTACACCAATTTTATGATGTTGTTTATACAAAAAATCAAAAGATAAATTTTTATCAAAAAGCTCAACTCCCGCATCTACTGCTATGTCCCTTATAACATTATCAAATTCTAATCTATCTACTGTATAAGATGGTTCTCTTATATCTTTCCATGAATATTTTAATTGATAATAATCTCCTGAATACATACTTATTCCTGTAATAGGCAGCAAATTCAAATTACGTAACTGAGGGTAATATTTTAATACTCTTGAGCTTATAGCACCCCCACAGGGTTTTCGCCACTCAGTATTTCTTTCTATTAAAGCAACCTTGTATCCTTCCTTAGCAAGGACTTCAGCACATTTTGATCCTGCGGGTCCCGCACCTGAAATTACTACATCATACATTCTAAACAATCACATCTTTAAACTTAATATTATGAACTAGTATTTATATTAAATTAGAGGAAATTTATTAAATTATAAGTTCTTTAATGAAATTATGAGGAATGAAGAAAAATTAAATTATGAGTTTTTGAAGAAATATGGATTAGAAATTAATAAGATACCAAATCAAGAAGACAATTTTGAATCAAAAACTTTTAAAACTGGTACTACTACAGTTGGTTTAATTTGTAAGGATGCTGTTATCTTAGGAACAGATAAAAGAGCATCAATGGCTTATTTTGTAGCAAGTAAAACCTCCAAAAAACTTCATATGATCCAAGATCATCTCTGGATGACCATTGCGGGAGGCGTTGCTGATGCACAATACCTTGTGGATGTTTTGCGTGCAGAAACCACAATATATCAACTGGCACATGATAATAAGCCCATAATGGTAAAATCTGCAGGAAAACTTTTATCAAATATATTATATTCCAATAAAATGTTTCCTTTTGAAGTTGGACTTATCTTAGGTGGAGTCACGGAAAATGAGGGTCCTAGCCTTTTACAAATAGGAGCCTATGGCTCAATACTCCCAGAAAAATTTTGTGCTGTAGGTAGTGGTCAAAATTTTTCTTATGGTGTTTTAGAAGCTAAATATAAAGATAATTTAATTATTAAAGAGGGTAAGGAAATCATAAAAAAAGCTGTTAGCTCCAGTATTATTCGAGATATGGCATCAGGGAATGGGATAGACATTGCTGTTGTCAAAAAAGAGGGACCAGCTGAACGTGAGTTTATACCCATATAAAGTTGTCATTTAGATAATAAACCCTTATTAATTTACTCTCCTTTTATTTAAATTTTATGTTCTATATTCTTTTTTAATAAAATTTAAAAAAGAAAATTAGAAATTAGTATTATAATAAACAAAATTATAATTATTACATACGTTTATAAAAGTTAATTACTTTATCTTAAGATAGAAAAACCTCGTGTAAGAACTAAGAATAAACGAATAAGACTAGAATAAGTAGAACCGAAATTGGGATTTAGGGTGACAACAAATTGAGCTACAAAATATTAGTAGATTTATCCCACAGAGAAAAAATAGAAGAATTTCCAGAATTTTCCTTAGATGAAGATGATTATGAAATAGATTACATTGATAAAAATGAGGGACCGATAGATTTTGATATGCTTGAAGATTTTGATATTTTATTTATAGGAAATATTCAACATACTCAAAATGGAAAGGATGATAAATTCACACAGACTGAATTAAAAGCTGTTAAAAGATTCATTGGTGAAGGTGGGGGACTTTTTTTAACAAGTGGAGATGGAGGAGATAGAGATATACCAATGAAACAAGGATCAATTAGAGTCCTGTATAAGGTAACAGGAGTTCGAAGGTTTTGGAATGGCATCATTCATGAAGCCCCCTCTAACTTTCTAGTGAAGAAAAGAAATCTATTAATAACTGAGTTATTCAATCACCCAATTACAGAGGGAATTACAGAGTTAGTTTTACCCAATTGTACATTCTTTACAATTTCGGAAGAAGATGTAGATGATATAATAATAACTTCAGAAAAATCAGAATTTAAATATTATATTGATGATGAAGTCAGTGCACTTGGTCCTGTACCTATTTGTGCTGTTTCTGAGTTTTATGAAGGGAGATGTGTGACTATTGGTTCCTCTGATTGGCTTACTGAGGATGGAGATTTCGGACTTGATGCAGGTGACAATTTAAAATTTTTAACTAATATTATTGAATGGTTATCTTTCGAGGTTTAATTAATTAATTTATCTAACTTATATTATGGTTTTTAGAGTTCTAAGACCAGATTCCATGTCTGTTTGGCAAAATAAGGAAATTCTTAGACGTTTTTCTAGGTACCGAGGGATCATTGATGGGGATGAAATAGCAAGATATTTGATTGCTAAAACTATCGAATGTGATTTTAGTCCAAATGATTCTTTAGAACATCTTGAAATACTTTTACATGAAAAATCTCTGGAATTTAATGAATTGATAGAGGAAGACACTGAAAGAATTAAATATCGTAAAACTTCCTCTCCTTCTTATATACATTTAGCAGAAACTATTGCGAATAAATATCTTGAAAGTTGTATTTTTTGTGAACGTAAATGTGAAGTCAATAGGATTGATGGACAAAAAGGATATTGTTTAATTACTAAAGATTCATATGTATCTTCAGCATTTCTACATATGGGTGAGGAGGCACCTTTAATCCCTAGTGGTACAATTTTTTTCCAGGGATGTAATTTTGGCTGTGTTTTCTGTCAAAATTATGATATTTCTCAATCATGGAAGGGGAAACGAAATCTTGATGATATCGCTCAAAAAGTTGATGTTAAAAAATTAGCTACTATTGCAGATAAACTAGTTGATAAAGGAGCAATTAACATAAATTATGTTGGAGGAGATCCAATTCCAAATATCCATACAATAATAGGAAGCCTAAATCATCAAACATGTAATATCACTCAATTGTGGAATTCAAATTTCTTTTTATCTAACAAGGCCTTATCTTTAATCATTGATTTGATGGATTTTTGGTTGCCAGACTGGAAGTATGGAAATAATAAATGTGCTAAAAAATATTCTGGTATAGATAACTATTTTGATATTATTTCTCGTAATCATAAAAGAATTCATGATGATGGTAGTGGTGAAATAATAATTCGTCATCTTGTAATGCCTGAACATATAGAATGTTGTTCAAAACCTATATTAGATTTTGTAGCTAAAGAAATCCCAAAAGCTGTTGTGAATATTATGGGACAATATCATCCTCAGTACAAGGCTTATCAATTCTCAGAAATAAATAGAAGGCCTACTTCACAAGAAATACTAGAGGTAAAAAGATATGCAAAATCTTTAGGAATTCTGTACGAACCAGTATCATAATAGAAATTTAAAATTAGAAAAATCTAAAAGTAATTAAATATTTAAGAATCCAACTCTTTATTCTAAATCTTTGAATTTAATATTATGGGTTAATTATGAATTTTAATTTGAGTGACGTAAAAGGAGTAGGTAAGAAAGAAGATACGCTTAAAGAAGCAGGCATAGATTCTGTTGAAAAACTCGCAAATGCAAATATTGATGAGTTAACTACCCTTAAGGGTATTGGGAAAGCAACTGCTGAAAAATTAGTTGAAAATGCTAAAAACTTATTGAATGAATCTACTAAAGATGATTCAGCTGAGTTAATAAAGGAAGAAGCTATAGAGAAAAAAGAAGAAGAAAAAGCACAAGAGGAATTAAAAAAATTAGAAGAGAAGAAAGAAAAATTACAAGGAAAAGAAGTTGAAGAAGGAGATTTCATCTTAATAAAAATAACGGGTCGTACTCAAAAAGGTACTATCTTTAGGGTTTCTTCTGAAGAAGATGCGAAAAAGGCAGGTATATATGATGAAAATAAAGCAAAACAAGGGATGTACACTCCTGAGTTTGTAATCGTCGGTAAACCGGGATTTTTAAACGAGGGACTTACTGAATTTATTAAAGAAATGAAATATTTTGAAAAAAGATCAGTAAGAATTCCTCCCTCTAAAGCGTATGGAAAGAGAGATCCTCAAAAAATTGAAAGAATAGGAATAGCTAAATTTAGAAGATTAAACGAGGGAAAAAATCCAGAAATCGGCCAAGAATTTGTTAAGCAAACTCAAGGTCAAATGCAAAGAGGGACTGTAACAAATGTTGTACAGGGGAGAGTTATTATAGATTATAATCATCCATTAGCTGGACAGAGTGTAGATTATAATTTAGAAATCATTGATAAAATAGACGATTTCAATGAGAAAATAGAATACTTTATGATTAACAAAGGAATCCCTGCTGAAAATATTTCTGATTTTCAAGTTAGTTATATTCCTAAGAATAAAACTCTTGAGATTACTATTCCAAAAATGTTTCTTTTCCAGAACTTAACATATCTTAAATTTGGCCTAGCTATGGATCTACAATCTCACATGGCTGAAGAGATTGATGATGTTAAATTTATAGAGGTGTATGAAAAGATACCTTTAACTCCAACACCATCTGAGTCAATAATGCAAAAAGTAGAAGATTTCAACAAAGGAGAAGAAAAGGAAGGGGAAAATTAAATTTTTCAAAAACCTTCAACTAATCCTAATCTTGCTTACAAGTTCATCTTTTTTAATTTCTCGTTCCTTTTTATACTTAGATTTTAATTTATGATATTTTGCTCTTTTTCGTTGAAATTCTAATCTTCTTTTGAGAGATTTGCTTTTCTTCTTTAAGTACTCTTTCTTGGCTTTTTTATATTCTTTTTTAGCCTTTTTATAATCCTTTTTCGTCTTCTTGTATTTTTTATATTTTTGCTTTATTTCTTGTCGTAAATCCTTACTTATATCTCCTATTCCTAATTCGTTCAAAGTTTTTTTAAATTTCTCAAATGACTCAAACCTAATTACTATAATACCTAATTCTCTTGCAGGAACTAGATTTTTGATTTTATCATCGATAAATACGCATTTTTTTGGGGATGTATCTAATTTTTTCATAACATATTTATATTTCTCCATATCTGGTTTGATAAAACCGATTTCATTTGAAAGGAAAACATGATCAAATGTATCATAAAATCCCTTTAACATATTGGATTTAGCATGAATATCGTGAGTATTTGACATTAAACTAACTGTATATCCTGCTTGATGCAGCCGTTCAATTATTTCTGCCATATCTGAGGAGAAATGTGTGACTTGTGAATATAAGTCAAACCACAATTCCACATAATACTCACAATTTACTTTTTTAGGGGGTAGGGCTCCATCAACTTTCTGAAATGGATAATAGAATTTATTTAGAATATTTTCTAAGAATTCTTTTGATGAAATTCTCCCAGAACTTAAATTACGCCTGACTTTTCTGATATATGAATTTTCTAATCGAGGAAGAGTAACATTCAAATCTGCTTCAAGTATATCAAGTAAATTTTTTAATACAAACGTTTTTTCAATTAATACTCCTCCAAAATCAAAGATGAAATGTTTTATTTTATATAATCTAACTTTCTGTTTTTCTCCATAAATCTTAGATTTTTCAATCTCTTTTTGTGAACTCATAAAAATTTATTCCTTATTATGTACTATTCTGGCTTCTAGTCATTTCAACTTGATTTAAGATTATATTGCAGATTTTATCAACTGGAGATCCAATACACTTCCAGTTTGTAAATTCAGGAAAAGATCCTGGATCTACAACATATAACTTATCACTGAACTCTTCTCTCACAATATCCAAATGCCCAAATAAAACATCCCCATTGAAATAGGATTTCCACTTTTTAATCAATTTTTCAACGTCGTCAGGAGTATCAATTTTTTTCATTTCAACATGTTCATCGGATAATGGGGGCTTTATCAAAGTACAAATACTATCATCAATGAAATAAACATTGTAATGAACACCTTTAATATATTTTTCTAAGTATAAAATTTTATCATTAACCATCTTGAAATCTTCATTTGATCTAATTATTTTAACACCCTTACTTCCTGATCCCATAATTGGTTTTAAAATATAAGGATATTCACTTAATTCACTTCTAAATGTTTCTAATGTGCCTAAATAGATTTCAGGAGTCAATATACCTATTTTTTTCATCAAAAAATTAGAATGAATTCGATTTTTTTGTATAAAAGAGACTTCGGGCTTAGGAATAACTGGAATATCATTAGCTTCTAGATAATAACCTGCATAAAGAAAAAAAAGGTTTTTTGACTTTAAAATATAGAAATCATTATTTAGAAGATTTTCATTTATAATTAAGTTTTCAAGAGTATAAATTTTGACTGTAAATCCTCTATTCTCTAAATTTTCTTTTAGTTTACCTGTAAACATTGTTTTTCTTTTTGACAAAATTCCGATCTTCATCTTCTCTAGAACAACTATATTTTTGCTTGATTTAATAAAAAATCTGCCACAATTTTAGGGCCATTTTTAATATAATTAAAATTTGGGGTGCAATTAATATCCGTTAAAAAAAATTGGTCTTTTGATTTCAAAAAATCTAGAGATGTTAATTTTAAATCCATTTCTTCCATAGCTTTATAACAATATTCTTCTAATTCAGGATTTCTTTCAATCTCCCTTCTTGATTCTGTTTTATTAGGATTTATTAAAATAGGTATTTGTTTATAAAAATAAATCTCATCCCCAATCCCATAGATTTTGTATTCCCATTTACTCTTAATAAATTTCTGATAATAAAGATAATTATATTTTGGATCCACCTTATCTACTTCATTTAATGCTCTCTCATCAGCCACTTGCAATCGTCCATTCTCTTTATGTACAATTGGTTTAAATTTATAATTTTTTTGGTCAATAATATTTTTTATAATATAATCGCTGAATGGTGGAATACTTCCTTTAGGATTTAACGAAAAATCTGGTATAGGAATGCCAATTCTTCTTAAAACCACACTATTTAAAAACCTATTAATTGCAAGCCAATTTCCCTTGTAAGAATTTATAACAGGGATGTTAGTTAGGTTCTCAATTAGATTTATAAGAGCTAGTATTAGATCTCCTTTTCCTTTAACAAAGAATAAATTTTCATCAAAATCTTTCTTAGAGCTTTCTAGAAGAAAAGTTTCTTCGGTATATATTTTTATATCTGCTTTACTTCGTAAATATTTCAAGAATTCAGATACTTTATATTTTAAATGATATTTATCAATAATTATTCCTATTTTTTTCAAATAATTAACCTTAGAAGCTTTATTTAAGAAATAATCTAATACTTTAATATTTTATAAAATCAAATAGTAATATAAATTCGAGTGATATAGCTAATTATATAGATTAAATTTCAAAAAAAATTTACTGAAATATAAAATTCATATATATAAATCAGAATTAAAAGATTAAAATTCCAGCTTACAATCAATATATTTAAATACCATAATTTATTCATAGATTATCAAAATAATAGGGTTTTTACTATGTCAAATAAGCTCAATAGGATTTATATTGGTGCTATTTGTAATCGTGATCTTGAAATCTTTCAAGAGATCAAGAAATTCTGTAGTAAAAACTATAATATCTCTATAATAAACCTTTTTAAACCAGGATCTGATAATTTTAATGTTAAATATTTCAAGAAAAAATTAAAAAGGTATCCAATTTCATTAATTATTTTAAAATTGTTATCTGAGGAATCAAACCATATAATTTATAATGCCATAAACGAATTTGCTCCCGATATTCCTTTATTAAATAGCCAAAATTCGGTTAAAATTTGTGAAAGTAGAATTGAAACTTTTAATTTCATTAAACAAAAATGCAGGAAATTGAATATTCCACAAATTTATCATACTTATCAGGAAGCAAAAAAAGCATTCAATCAAGGAAAAAATGTTATTATTAAATTAAATACTCACAATATACCATCTCTTCCTAAAAATGATAGAATATTAGGAATAGCAAAAAATCTAGATCAATTTAAAAAGTTAACAGCTGAGTTTAAAAGCAATAACTTATTTTTTCAGGAATATTTAGGCGAGTTTGATATAATGTATAAAATCTATGTAATTGATCGATGGGCTGTTTCTATAACTTCTTTTAATCGGTTGCAAAATATAACAGAATTATCTCCTCTCGAACTCATACATATCAGGGTACCTATAGAAAAGCAATTAAAGCGAAGGGTGTTAAGATTAGGAAGGAAATTAGGTATGACTATTTTTGGAATAGATTATATATTAACAAAAGAAGGAATACCCTATATAGTGGACGTAAATGATTTTCCAAGTTTTAGAAGTATACCTGAAGCAGTGAGTCTAATTTCAGATTACATTTATAACCTAGTTGCTCTAAGACAGCAATTATTAAAGGCTACAGTTGAGGTTTAGAATTAAAGTAATATTATTTATTTTTTCAATTAATTAATGACTGCTTCTATTTTCTATGAATTCTATAAGCTTTTTTTTGGCGATAAAATCCTCTAGTTGTTCTGGAGGATGTTTAGTAAAGAAGGAGCAAGCCGAATGGAGAACTCCTCCAATGTTTCTATCTTTCGCAATTTTACTTATTCTGATACAATCTGCTATAATTCCTGCAGAATTATTACCATCTTCTACAAACATCGTAATATCTATTCGTACAGGAGCACCCCCAAAAATTCTACCCTCCAGTCTCATATAAGCCTCCTTTTGATTCTTTAAGAATGGAATATAATCTACAGCAGAAATTTGACATTGCACCTTATCTTTATTTGGTAAGTTTGCTATTACTGACTCTGTTTTTGATTGTCTTTTTCCTTCTTCGTATCTTAATTCACCATTGGGCATAGGAGACAATAAATTACAGAAATCACTACATCCACCCCAATCTAATTGGATTGTTCTATCGAGGATTGCGCCTCTCATTGGAAAAAGATTAGCTAGAGATCTATGAATTATTGTTGCTCCTATTTGAGATTTTACATCATCACCAATTAGAGATAAATTTAATTCTTCTGCTTTTTTTACTATTTCAGGGTCTTTAGCAACCTGAGAGGGCATTCCATTAATTACACATGCTCCAGCTTCAAGAGCAGCCAAAGCATAAAATTTCACTGCTTTATGGCTTCCAGTAGGGAGTAATATTACAGCTACGTCTACATCTCGCTTTTTCATTTCTTCTGATACATCAACTACAATTTGATTTTCAGAAACAGGAACAATCTTTTTTAAATTACTATCCAAACCATCCAGTACGGGACCTTTTAATATTTGAGCATTTAAAAAATCTGGTTGATAAAGTTTCATATTGCAATTTGGTTCAGAAAATATCCCTTCACTTAAATCTCTACCAACTTTATTAGAATTAACGTCAAATCCAACAACAAAATTAATGTCATTAATCTTATATTGAGTTATTTCTGGTAGTAAACCGAGAATCTTATCGGGATTTTTTTTATAATTCTCAGAACCTTGTACTAATGCACTTGCGACGTCCCCAATTCCGATTAAAGCCACATTAATTTTATTAGCCATTTTAGTGATTATATAAAACTAAAATATTTAAATCATTTTGATAAAAAATTTTGAAACATTGTATGAATTCGAGTTAAAACTTACACTTAAGGCGTAAAAACGAAGAATTAAAAAGTTTCATGGGGTACCAAAAAAAATTGGTAATTAATATAACAAAAGTTTGAGTTTAATCCTTTTTTTTTTAAATATTAATGCTTTAAATAAATAGATAGTTTTTTAATGATTATATGGTAAAAAAAATAGTGTTTTCTGCAAGGCAGGATCATGAAGTTATTTCACACATAATAAATAATTTAAAACAAATCAAAAATTTTGAATTCATTTTTCATGATCCACAAAAAGATTTTTTTTGTCTTTCAGACATGCCAATGTTCTTTAAAAATGCAGATCTAATGATTGTAAAGATAAGGAACGAATGCTCTATAGATTTATTGCATTATGCTAAGCTTTATAATATTCCAACTCTCCATGACATTGACACTATTTTAATGTGTAAAAATAAAATTGCTCTAGACCATGCTTTAAGAAAAGCATTAGAAATACATTCAGGGGATTTAGAGAATTTTTTAATGCCTAATTCCTGGAATCATTCTTTATTAGATAAAAATAAATTTAAGAAATGGGCTTCACCTAAATTACCAATAGTTATTAAGAGCCATTATCAACATGATAAATATAACCGATTTAATTTTTTAGTTCAAAATATAGAGGAGATAAACAAGTTTTGTGAAAGATATAAACAATTCCTAAATTATGATGTATATATCCAAAAATTTATAGAATGTGATGGATTTGAGCGAAAAGTATATGTGATCGGTGATAAGGTTTTTGGGATAAAAAGAGAAAATCCTATCTATATATATTTAAGAGAAAAACCAGAAAATATTGATGTAGGCTTGATTAAACGTGAAGAATTTAAAATTACTGAAGATATTAGAAAACTCTCAAAAATTCTTTCAAGGGAATTAAAGCTTAAAATTTTTGGTTTCGACTTAGTTAAGCCGATTGACCAGAATAAATTATATCTTATTGATTTAAATGACTTTCCAAGTTTTAAAGGAATAGCTAATATTGAAAAAACAATAACCAAATTTATAAAAGACTATATTCTAGCTCTTTAAGAGAATAATATAAAGGGAATTGTAATAAGATAAGCAATTATACCATATGATATACAAAAATAACCAAAATTAATTTTATTTGCTATTCGTAATAATATCTCTATTGTCATATATCCTATCAGAAAACTGATTAAAGTTGTTATAATAATAGTAGATAGATCTAAAGATCCAAATATTGAACCTTCACCAAATAAAATATCTACAATAATAGAAGCAATAACAACTGGAACTGACATTAAAAAACTCAATCTTAAAGCACTCTCTTGTTCATATTTTTCTAATAATATTGTTGAAACAGTTACCCCAGAACGAGATATACCAGGCAAAATAGAAGATCCCTGGACAAGTCCTGATAAAAAACTATCTTTTCTTACCTTTTTTTTAGAGATATTCGATATTTTTTGATTACCAAATATCTTTCTAGTTTTAATTATTATTATACCTGTTAATATTAATAATCCTGAGATAAAAAGAGTAATTAAATCTCCTTGAGTAGCGGTAAAAGCATCCAAAAGTATAATTTTAAAAATGAAATAAAGAGGTAAAGCTGTTATTCCAGTCCCTATCGTTCCATAAATTATCCAATTCCTCTTTTTAATTACACTTTCTTTATCGATATCACTCTCAGTTTCATCCGGTCTTTTTTGAATTACTGTTTTTATTATTCTTATGTAATCTCCTCTAAATTTTAACAAAACCGCCATTGTAGTACCCAAATGTAACCATATTGCAAGACTAAAGGCATCTTTAGGAGATATACTAAAAAAATTCGTGGATACAATCATAACTTGGCCTGAGGAGGAAATAGGAAGCCATTCGAATAAACCTTGGATTAATGCGATGATGATATATTCAATCATATTTTAAAATGAATAGTTTTTTAATCCTTCTGATAAACACTCGATTATTTCGTCTCTAACCTGCTTAAAAATCTCTTCTTTCATGCTTGGATCTATGATATCTCCCGATTTTCCGCCAAACTCTTTTATCGTGTAAATTTCCTTATGATCAATGTCAACTAATTCATGAATTTCCTTTATATGTTTCTCTGTTAATGTTAGAATAAGATCTGCTTTCTTTATTAACTCAGGTCTTTTTTTCAAGTCAATAGACATAGATGTATCTGATAATTTAATCCCAATTTCTTCCATAACTAATTTTGCATCCATTGAAATAAGCATTCCATCTCTAGCATGGGAAGAAATTCCTCCGGAATTAACATCAATATCAATATTCTTTTTTGAGAAAAAATCTCTTAAATAACCCTCTGCTATCCTACTTCTCGCAGTATTTGTACTGCATATAATTAATACGGATTTATAAGGAAATTTTGTTAACATTAATTGAATTAAAAGTAAGATTAAAAAAAATCTTTATTATTTATATGAAACTCTCTGTTGTTACGAATTTGATACCTTTTTCTTTCATGGTTTCCAAGGCGTTTTTTACGTTCCCTTCTGGCAAATCAACCCCTCTTGTCAAGTTAACTAAGAAATACACATCATAACCAAAATCAAATCCATCTATAGCAGTAAAATAACAGCAATAATCCAATGCTAATCCGCATATAAAAATTCGCTTAATATTTTCTGAGTTTAAATATTCCCTAAGACCTGTTTCTGATTTCCTATCATTATCCTGAAAACCTGAATAACTATCTACTTCTGGATTCATTCCTTTTTGAATTATTCTATCTCCCAAATCTATTTTTAAATTCTTATGAAATTTAGCACCTTTCGTATTCTGCACGCAATGATCTGGCCATAACACAGGTCCAATTGCTCCATCTTCAGATGTGAACTCATCACCAGGATTTTTACCTGGATGATTACTGGCAAAGGATTTATGATTTTGGGGGTGCCAATCTTGAGTAAAAACAACTAAGGCTTTACTTTTTTTGAATTTTCTACCAACTTTATTGATGTCTTTTATTATAAGATCTCCCTCTTCTACTGCTAATGATCCACCTGGTATAAAATCATTTTGCATGTCAACAACTATGAGTGCATCCTGTATATCAATTTTTATATCTTTTTCGTAATTCAAATCTGTCATGGAATCTCTCACTTTTTTTTTATATTAATAATAATTAAATCTTTTTATAAAATATATAAATCGAATAAAACAGATACCAAAAAAGAATTGAAAAAATAACAATCCATTCATATATAGGCATTATTGTATATACTTTATCCCCAAATGTTTTACATATATCTGGAAAAGCACTACAAAAGTTAGTGATGAAAAAAGGTATAAGATAAGAACCAAAAATACCAGCTACTATAAAGCTAAAATATGCGGCGAATTTTGAATATTTTGGGTTTCTTAGCATCGTATATCCAAAAATTGAACAAACTACATTACCACCCATCCAGCTTAGAAGTGCAAATAAACCATGCCAACCACTAAGAATTCCTCCCGACACGGCACCCGTTAATACAGCGCTTACAGAAACAAAGATTCCCGCGCCAATTCCGATCTTTCTAACTTTTTCATTCACATTTTCATCTTTTAGAGATCTTCCAAGATAAATTACAAAAGGTATTGCTATAATATTCGAAATTATTAATCCCATTCTGGAAAAAATTCCGCCTTTTTTGTGTCCTAATACACTTATGGATTTCTCCCACAATATATAATCTGGAGAGAAAATAAGAGCTAAAATAAAACCAGAAAAGCCAATAAGAAATGTTAATAACCCAAAGATATAACCAGGTACAGTATCGTAAAGTGTATCTAAATATTTGTTTGCTTTTTCCATAATAATTACTCAACAATTTATATGTTAAAAAAATTTATGATTTTACTTTAATTAACCTTTTTAATGAGTGTATAAATTGAAATTATAAAATACCAAACTATTATTGCAATAGTATTAATCCACTCAATAGAAGGTAATATTACTACTAAAAAATGTAGAAATGGTACGAAAGCTGAAAAAAATAAAACCAAAAATAATGCAAGGAGAAAAGTAACACAAAATCCAAATAAGGAAAGTGATTTAGAATATTTAGGGTCTCTTAACATAAAAATGTTAAATAAAGTAATATAAAATAATCCGAAAATCCAACTTGTAAACGCCGAAATACCATGTATTAATGCTATTTTAGGATTAGACCCACAAAAAATCCCCAATATTATTAAACACGTACAAGAAATAAGTGCCACTGTTATTGCCTTTTTTTTAAGATTCTCTTCTATATAATCTGGATTGAAGGAATTGTTTAAATATATAACAAAGGGAATAGCAAAAATTCCTGATATAACTGATCCTATTTGAAAAAATAGACCTCCTGGTCCTTTGCATAATGAACTTACTGCTCTCTCCATGAAATTGTAGCCGGGGTAAAAGATATATGCTAATAAATCCCCCATAATTCCAAATGTAATTGATAATAACCCATAAACACCTAATGGAATGGGATGTTGAACACTTTCACTATTTTTAGTTGATATTCTTATAGCCATTCACTTTATTAAAATATAAAATCATTTCAAGAATGTAAAAAAAAAAGAAGTAACACTTAAAACTTCTATCTTAATAGTTGGAAAGTCATTCAAATCAATCAGAAATCAGATACCAGGAAAAAACCTTAAATCATAGAATCTCGATATTTTCTCATTTCAAAAAGATTTAATTAATAACCCAAATTATTATAAAATATCCTTACATTTTAATTAAAGCGCTCGTAGTATAGTGGTAATATGCTGGCTTCCCAAGCCAGCGTCCCGGGTTCAATTCCCGGCGGGCGCATTGTAAGTATTACTGCTTTGAATAAAAAAATCCTAATTAATCAAAAGGCATCTGTATTTAATGAAACAAATATTAATATCAACATTTTTAAAATAGGATTAATAGCTTTGGATTCGGGATTTAATTTCCTAGATTTTCCAAGAATAGGTTCAATGAAGGTGAATCATTTTCTATTTCTTTGCATAGCACAGAAATTTCTCCAAATAGAGAAGCTGCTTTTTCAAAAACACCACTTTTTTTATATTGTTCAACTTTTTCCATTTTTAACATTACCTCTAGTAATGGTTTAAATAATTCGAGAATATCATAAATATTTTTTAAGATATCATTCATAAGAAGAAATTTTCTATTTATTTTTTCATCCATAGTCGACATTATAATTCACAATTTATAATTTACTCAAAATTATATTTGAATAATAATTATATTTTAACTATTAAATGTTTTCGGTTTTATTTCCTAAAGAACAAGTTTGTATGCGAAAAAGTCTGATCTTCTAGTTTGGAATTATATTTGTGGGAAAAATGTCAATCCATTGATATTTTTGAGATATTTTATTGAAAGTATAACTATCTAATTTTTCACATATCTTAATGAATTTTTCACATTAATGCTTTCTTACATTCGTTTGGGGGAAAAAAAGATGTGTAAAAAGGGAATAAATTTTAGAAGATTAATTTAGTTTTTCTACTTTTCTTAATAAATCTCTAAGGTGTAAATTTCCCATTCCAAATTTTACTCTAAAAGAAAACATTAAAACTATATTAATTTTTACTCCCTCAATCTCTATGAATTTAGAAATAAATTTTTCTCTATTTTCTAATTCTAAATACATATGAGTAACACTCACCAGGTTTCTTTCACTTCTAACTTCAAATTCCCTCATTGTGTTAAATAGTGTCGTCTGAGGTAATGAAGAATATAACACTTTTCCTTCTTCACTGAAAATGCCACTTCCAATTATCTCTTTATCATCCACACAATCTCGTAATAGTTGAATCATATTTTGAAATATTTTCATAGAAGTGAAATTATTACCTTCAACATCACTTTCTTCCTTTTTTTTAAGAACATTAGTACTGGTTTCATAGAGTTCCATTTTCGAAAAATCGAAATCTACTGTTTGATATCCCCTAACAACAAAATTTTTATCAACAAAAGCTTGAAAGCTATGTTCACAATTTATTCCTAAAGGGATTGATACTGTTGTTAATTGCTTACTTTGGTTTATAATTTTAATGGGTAATTTCAATGTTCGACTTTCTTTACATATTGGAAATTTTATAAGAATTTCTTTATAAAATTCAGTAGAACTCATATTTATTCCGTTTGGTAATGTTATTATTATGGCCTATAGTCATTCATTAAGTTAAATCACATTTAAGGAATTTTGAAAAGATTTTCCTTTTATTAAACACTTATTTGTGTTCAAAATTAACTTTAATATGTAATTTTCTTCAAAAATATAAATCTTTGTCTTAACAAATTAATTTAAGTGGTAATAACACTTTGGTTATATATAAATAATGTGCTAAAAATATTAAAACGATCAAAAGTACAAAAAAGTCTTACAACAAAAAGATTTAAATACAGATTCTATTATAATTCTTCTACAACACCACCTGTAAAGACACAAAAAAAAAGAATTCTTACCACAAAATATATAAAAACTATAGTTTGAAAGGAGCTCAGAAAGAATGAATATTAGAAGAAAAATGGTGAAAATTATTAATTATCTAGGAACTTTACCATGTGTCTTAGTTGGAATAAGTTTATTTCGAATATGTGAAATGGATAAAAAATACAAAGATTTAACTTTATAACCAAGTTTAGGCATGAAGTAAATGATAATCATGGAAAATTATCAAAATTCTAGAGAAAATACGCTAGCAATGGAAATGCTAGGAATCGGTTTAGTTAAAATTTCACATATAGATGTAGAAGCTACGTTTAATGTAATATTCCAGAAAGGAATAGGTGTACCCCTAATTCAAAATATTATCGCCATTTTTGTTATTGGATCAACAGGAAGCCCTCTATAGATATATTATTTTTTTCGGCAGCAAGAGTGTATAGGGATCGAGCATTAGGAGTATTATTAACTGGTATGGGCTCTGATGGTGTTGAGGGGTTAGGTTCTATTCAAAAAGTCGGTGGAAAAACAATTTCAGAATCCGAGGAAACATGTATTTTATTTGCTATGCCGAAGATCGCCGCAGAAAAGGGTTATGCGAATTCAATTTTACCAAATTATTCTATATCCAGTGAAATTATCAAATTTGGTAGAAAATGAACCCTTTACCAAGTTAATCCTTTTAAAAATTTTATATTTTCAATAATTCGTTGCGATTCATGTTTCGGGACCTCCATGAATGCATGGAACTCATTTTGCCAAAAAGCTCTTCCAGAAGTCGAACTTCGTATGTCTTCAGCAAATTTTATAGAATTACGGACGGATAAAAGAATTTCAATAATCGCTTGGTATTCCTTTTCTTGATCAATACTCTTAATTTTTGCAGAATATTTTGAAAGTAATGAGACAGTATTTTTAATATAATCAGGAGGAAGCTGTATTATCGTATGATAAATCGGTTCTAATAGAATTAATTCTGCCTCCATTAATCCTTTTTTTATTGCTTCATAAAACATAATAGATAAATCATTAAAAACGCTATCTTGTAGAGTAGTATCAATAAATAAATCCTCAATTCTTATTTTTAGTTCGGCAAGTTTCTCGTTACATAACGGTCCACTTAATTTTATTTTTTTAAATATTTCAATTATTGCATTTTTATACGATTCATCTAAATCATTACCTACATCGTATATTATTATATTTTGATCATCATCACATATCCAAAAATTTTCAGCCTCTTTATTGCTTAAACCTGTATTCTCCTTTAAGACCTCTTTTAAAACATTAAAAGGTTTGATTGTTCTGTAATCAATATTTTGGAAAAATCTGACTGTTTTCTTGTCTAATCTTTCTACACTTAGTTTTAAAATATTTTTACTTTCAGAAGATTTTACTTCTATAGAAGAAGAGTTATGTCGACAAGATTCTTTAAAGACGGGTCTTGGATCCGATACAGTAATATTTACACCTCTCTTTCCTATCTCGTTAGCTGTGACTTCAAGATGAAGAGGACCCATTCCAGATAATAAGAATTCTCCTGTTTCCTCATTGATCTCAAATTTTAGATTTGGATCTTCTATTAATATATTCTCAATTAATTCTTTCATTCTATCCAAATCTCTAAGATATTCTGGTTCAATCGAAACAGTCACTACTGGAGTAGTTACGTACTTAACACTTTCAAATGGCACCATACCATTAATATGATTACTATCAATGATGGTTTCACCACTTCTAATAAGTTTCAAACCCTCAATTGCTACAATATTACCCACGGGGATTTTATCAACTTGTTCTCTTCTTTGCCCCATAAAAATAGCAATTCTTTGAATCGTTTCAAAATTATTCTCATTTATAAGAAAAATTTCACTTTTTTTAGCACAACTCCCACAAAATATTCTTCCTGTAGCAACTAGACCATGTTTATCGGCTTGCACTTTACTTAAACAGATAATTAATGGCCCATCAGGATCACAGTTAATCATCGCTTTTCCTAAATCAGAATTTAGATCTCCATCCCATATTTTTCCTATTCTATATTTTTGAGCTTCAATTGGATTTGGTAAATGGTCTACAACCATTTCTAATATTGCTTTATGAATCGGAAAATATTGAGTTAAGTCTGAATAACTTTCTTTTGTGTACGTGTCCTTTTTATATCTTTCTCTAATATCTTTAAAAGTTAAATCAGATTTTTCTAAAATATTTAGAGTGAATCCCCATTTATGAAGCGCTGATCCAAAAGCAACGTTTCCAGATAATGGTGACACCTTCCACTTCTTATTAAATGGAGGATCAGCAAATCGATCAATTAACTTATTAAAGGATTTTATTATTCTAATATACTTTTCCTTGATCTCATCATCTGAAAGTCTTAATTCTCTAATTAACCTATCAACTTTATTGATAAAAAGGACTGGCTTTACTCCTTCTTGTAATGCTTGTTTAATAACTGTCTCGGATTGAGTAATTATTTCTTCAACAGCATCGACAACAATTACAACTCCATCAATAAGTCTTAGAGCTCGAGTTACCTTACCACTAAAATCTAAATGACCGGGAGTATCAACTAAATTAATAACAAAAGGCTCATGACCTTCAAGTGATTTCTCATAGTATAATGAAATATTAGCAGATTTCATAGTTATTCCGCGTTGCTGTTCTTCCTCAAGATAATCTAAAGCACGTGCTTCACCTGCTAGATCGGGCGATAAAAAACCTGCTTCACTTAGTAATGAATCAGAAAGCGTGGTTTTACCATGATCTATATGACCAGCTAAAGCAGTGTTGCGAATATTTTGAGTTTTTTCCATTAAATTAAGTATTTCAGTGATTTCCTTTCTACGAGGCATACTCAAATATAACAGGTATCTAAATATTTATTAATGATTATAATTAATTTGATTAAAACTTTAGCGTTTACTTATTTCGAAGGATAACTCATAAAAGGAGGGAAATGATTTCTCGCTACTCAAGATCTTCGTCATTTTGAAAACAGTTCAAAAACTATTTTAATCCGTTGGGTCAGAAAGCGCATTAAAATCATTTCCCTTTATTTAATGAAAAAATTTATAAATTTACTTGCCCATCTATTCTAACAATCCGCCCATCAACGTGTAACCGTCTATCACAGAAAAGTTCAATTGCTTTTGGAAAAGCTTTATGTTCCCATTTTAGAATTCTTGCCCCTAAAGTCTCTTTAGTGTCTGTATCAAAAACTGGGACTGCTTTCTGGATAATGATTGGGCCATGATCTTCATGAATATCAACAAAATGTACTGTAACTCCCGATACTTTGACCCCATATTTTAAAGCATCCTCATGTGCATGCATTCCTTTAAAACTAGGTAAGAGGGCAGGATGTATATTCATAATATTTCCTTTAAAATGATTGATAAACAATTCACTAACAAAACGCATATACCCTACTAGTACTATTAGTTCACAATTATGCCGATCTAATACTTCAATCATTTTTTGGTCAAATTCTTCTCTTGTTCCCTCATGTTTATCTGATTCAATTAAAAAATAAGGAATATTGTGGTTTTTAGCTCGTTCCATACAATATGCTCCTGCTTTATTACAAATTAAAACTTCTACGGTGGCTTTTTCTTTCAAAATACCGTCTTCACATGACTGAACAATACTTTCAAAATTTGATCCAGATCCGCTAGCAATAGCCCCAATTTTTAGTTTACTCATAATTCACACTAATCAATATTTTCAAAAAAATATATCTAAATAAAAGTAAAGTATTATTTAGAAACCAGTTATATATTCTTAACTTGTCAAATTCTTTATTTTTTTATAATCATAATGTTTTTATTTGAATAATTCATATCTATCTTAGAAATTTAGAAATATTTCACTCTAAAAACGATTCTCTCCTTTAACTGAGGTTAATTGTAAGAGAATGGAATTCTATTTATTCATAATAGTGTTTAGAAAAAATTAGAACATATAAATATAAATAAAATTTCAAGTGTTATTAATAAGTATTTTAATATATTGAGATTGTTGCTTTATAGGCAAATTATTAGAGAATAAATCAGATTCTAAATATAATCATTTAGCTAGATACAGAAATTAGAAAAAAAAAATGAATAATTATGAGTTTTGAAGGAGAACTTTTACGAATTAGAGAAGAAATTATTAATAACCTTCCACCTGAAATAATTGTTAATAAAATTGAATTTGAGGGACCTGAAATTGCTGTGTATTCTGAAAATTCAGATGTAGATGCTATTGAAAGCTCTACAATTCTGAAAGACTTAGCTAAAACCATGAGAAAACGTGTGGTTTTTCGTTGGAATGTAGACAAGCGTAAGGATCCTGCGGAAACTGAAGAATATATAAGAAATTTGGTCAATGAAGATGCAGAAATTAGCGCAATTGAGTTTGATCACACACGCGGTGAGGTAATAATTGAATCCGGAAAACCTGGGCTTGTAATTGGCAAAAAGGGAATTAATTTAAAAGAAATCCGATCGAATACATTTTGGCAACCCAAAACCATCAGGACACCTCCACTTACATCTAGAACTATTCAATTAATTAGAGGTATGCTTAAAAAAGAAAGACAAACCCAAAAGGATATACTATTAGAAATTGGTAAAAGAATTCATAGACCACCCCTTTTTAAGGATTTAAATATAAGATTAACAGCATTAGGTGGTTTTCGTGAAGTAGGACGGTCTTGCATATTAATGCAGACGAGAGATAGTAGTGTCTTATTAGATGTAGGATTAAATATAGGGAATCCTAATGATAAATTTCCATTTTTCGATATACCCGAATTCTCTTTAAGAGATCTTGATGCTATTATAATATCTCATGCCCATCTAGATCATTGTGGTCTTGTTCCTTTTCTCTATAAATATGGGTATCGTGGTCCAGTTTATTGTACTCTACCTACACGTAATTTAGCCACAATGTTGCAACTAGATTTTATTCAAATATGTGAAAAGGAAGGAACACCTTTACCATATTCTAAAAGAGATGTTAAACAAACGGTTCTTCATACTATACCGCTTTCATGGGGAAAGGTAACTGATATTGCTCCCGATATTAAATTAACACTTCATAATTCTGGTCATATTCTAGGTTCATCGATGATTCATTTGCATTTTGGTAAGGGAGATTATAATTTTGTATATACAGGAGATTTTAAATTTCAAAAAACTCGATTATTAGAAAAAGCGACAGTAAAGTTTCCTAGAGTTGAAAGCTTATTAATAGAATCAACATATGGCGGACCTCAAGATCGTATCCCAAGTAGACAAGAATCTGAAAAGGAATTGAAACAGATTTTAAATTCTACCCTTAAAAGAGGAGGAAAAGTTTTAGTTCCAGTTCTTGCAGTTGGACGTGCTCAAGAGCTTTTAATTGTACTTGAAGAATATATTGATAAAGGATTTATTGATAAAGTTCCAATTTTCATCGATGGATTAATTAGTGAAGCTACAGCAATACATACAGCCAACCCAGACTTTTTAAGTAGCGATTTAAGAGAGAAAATTTTACATCAAGGAAAAAATCCCTTTTTAAGTGATTATTTTGAAACAGTCTCGGCGCAAGATGAACGATTAGATATAATTAAAGGTGGACCTTGTATTATTTTAGCCACAAGTGGAATGCTTATAGGTGGCCCATCTGTACAATATTTAAGAGAAATGGCAAATGATCCTAAAAATACTCTTATTTTTGTTTCCTATCAAGTAAACGGAACTTTAGGCTCAAGAATTCAAAAGGGATTTCGAGAGTTTACTTATGTAGATGCGAAAGGACGTACTCAACTTGTTAAAATAAATCTAAAAACTTTTACGCTTGAAGGGTTTTCAGGACATTCCTCACGTAGTCAAATCTCACAGTTTTTAAGACGAATTCAGCCAAGACCTAAATCCATAATAGTAAATCATGGAGAAGCTTCTAAATGTGTAAGCTTATCAACGATGATACATAAAAAACTAAGGAAACAAACAAAAAGTCCTGTGAATTTGGAAACAGTTTTACTGAAGTAAATAAACTTTCCACAACCTGCTTTGTTTATTAGCGGATTAGAAAGATAAAAGAATCTGCATAAAATTAACTCAAATAGCTCTTTTTCTCCTTATAACATTTCTTAAGAGAAGAATTAATTTTTTTAAACAGTATTAATTAACTTTTTTAATTAAATATTTAGTGGTAATTTTTGAATATTAAAAGCTTTCTAATAAATATCAAAAATCATCGAACGACAATATCTAGACATATCGTTCAGATCATTGCTTTTATAATAATTAATTATATTCTCTTAGAATTAATTTTTAGTATAAATTTATTAAGTATGGAAAGCCTTGTAAAAGTACTTCCTATTTTAAATTCCCCAAGAAATCCAATTTCGAGTGGAGCAGGGATTTTGGAGTATATTTTTTATTTTATCGTAGATGGAATTTTTCCAGTATTTTTAATTGCTGCTTTAATAATTATCCTATTACTTACCAATCGTGTTTTTTGTGGGTGGGTTTGTCCCGTTGGTACAATTCAAGACGCATGTGCAGCTATTCCTACACCTAAAAGGAGTATAAAAATCAATACTCATAAATCACTGTTAAAAGTTAAATATACGTTTGTAATTTTGATTATAATTATTGTACTTCCTTTGGGAATTACAATGTCGACAAATTATGAATTTTATGTAGATTATAGAGCAAACATTGGGGATTTTGGAAGAAAACCAATGGGATTTTTTTCCTTATCAGAATACATATTTGTATTCTTTCCAAATATAATAAAAGATATGATTAATACGGGGAGCTTACAACCATTATTCTCTAATTTGGTGACATTTATAATATTTTTCTTCTATTTGATAATAATCATATTATCTGTATGGTATCCACGAGTATATTGTAGGTATTTTTGCCCTTTTGCCGCTATTGCCTCAACTGTATCAGAATATTCTTTTCTAAAATTAACAAGAAATCCCGTCAGATGCGTAGGAAGATCCGATTGTGGGATATGTGAAAATATTTGTCCAAAACAAATAAGGATATTGGATGAACCTTTTGAGTTTTTTACTGGTAAAGGAGAGTGCAATTTTTGCTTGAAATGTAAAGAAGCATGCCCCTACGATGCAATTGATATGAAATTTGGGTAATATCTAAAATAAAGATTATTATAAACGAAATTTTTAGATAAGAAAAATCTTTATTTTTATCATATAAATCTTATATTAAATACAATTATACAATGATTTAATTTAGTGATGCATAAGAAAACAACTGAGCAATTGCAAGCGCGGATGAAGAGAGATGTTAATGTGGGAATTCACGGGATAATAGATGCAGAAGCAACTAGATACTATAAAGATGAAAGTGAAGATATACGTCCTCCTTTCTTTCGAGATGTAGATCGCATTGTTCATAGCAAATCATTTGCTAGATACATAGATAAATCTCAAGTATTCTTTGATATCAATAACGCTAATATTACACATAGATCTCTTCATGTTACTTTAGTATCAAGAGTCAGCAGGCAGATCGGACGTGTCTTAAGATTGAATACTGATTTAATAGAAGCGATAGCTTTAGGGCATGATATAGGACATTCTCCATTTGGGCATCTTGGAGAGGAAATATTAAATGACCTTAGTGGAGAATACAATATGGGAAATTTTAGCCATAATGCTCAAGGTATAAGATGGCTTTCTCATCTTGAAAAAAGATTTCCCGAAAAACCGGCTAATGGACTTAACTTGACATTACAAGTTCTAGATGGTATTCTTTGTCATGATGGGGAAGTTAATGAACAGAAATTAAAACCTGCTAAACGTAATGGAAAAACTTGGGAAGATCATCTTAAAGAATATGCAGATTGTTTTGATAAAGATGAAATAAAAAGAATACCAATGTCTTATGAGGGAATAGCAGTAAGATTTGCTGATACCATAAGTTATATTGGAAGGGATATTGAAGATGCTATTTTATTAAAACTAATAAATCGAAATGAAATCCCAAAATTTTGTAAAGAAGTATTAGGGAATACAAATGCTAAAATAATTAATACTCTTATAACAGATTTGTTAAATTATAGCCTTGATAATGACGTTATTGGCTATTCTGACAAAATTTTTGAAGCTTTAAAAGAACTTAAAGCTTTTAATTATGAAAAAATATATACTCGACGAGATCTCTTTAAAAAAAATTCACACGAAAAAAATTTTGTGGATAACCTAAGAAACAAGTTTGAATTAATTTTTACTAGATGTTTAAAAGATTTAGAAGAGAATAATTATGATTCTCCTATTTTTAGAGACCATATAGAATATATTGATGATAAAAATTGTAGGTCTTATTTCCAACCTCTTAAAGAAAGTAATAAATTGACTTTAATCGTTAGAGATTATATTGCTGGTATGTCTGATAAATATTTTAGCGATATTTTTGAATTATTTAATGATAAATCTGGTTAAAAAGATTTAGCTTTTCTCAAAGTGAAAATATTATACTAATATCATATATTTATTTTAATCTAAAAAAGGTTGGATCACACATAGGAGGAATTTTTGTTAAAAAGTTTTTTTCAGTTTACGGGGTTTTTTTTTCAGTCACGGGGTTTAAAAAATTAGTTTTTGAAACTGATATCTTTTTGAATCCTCCAAATCGAATTGTGTAATCCAAGTTAAGTAATATCGATCCTTATAAATAAATTTATCTTATTTGATCAAAAAAAAGGGATTAATAATTACTTATATTATACTTGTTTTACAGTATTTATCTTCAAGTTTTATTAAATAGCAAATATTTTTTACAAAAATAAAATTATAACAATTAGAAAAACATTTTAAATAGCCCAGTAGTGTAGAATTGGGCATATTTATTGCTCAATAGTAAAATGGTCAAGCATCGGGGGCTCTGAACCCCTGGACCACGGTTCGAATCCGTGCTGGGCTATTTTTCACTTACTTATTAATAGATCTGTCTATTCACACTTAATTATTTACTCATACAATAATTTTTAAATTAAAGATTCCTAAAAAAATCTAATCTATAATCAATAAAAATCAGAAGAAAGAAATTCTAATGAAAAAATGATTGTTATTGGATGATATTCTTGTAAGGGATCTCGGGATAATACGTACTCTATTTTAGATTAATTTAAAATTTATTATCCAGTCCGTTTAATGATGTGATATCCATACTGTGTTTTTACAGGTTGAGAAATCTCACCTATTTTCAATTTACTGCAAGCATTCCAAAATTCACTTACCATATCTCCTTTTGAAAATTCACCTAAATTTCCGCCTTTTTTTTTACTTGGACAATTAGAATATTTTTGAGCTAAAGTTTCAAATTTTTCTCCTGCTTCTAAATCTTCCCTAATTTCTTTTGCTCTACTAAATTTATCAACTAAAATGTGACTGGCTTTAATTTTACCCCCATGTATTGGATCTCCCCTACTTCCCGAATTCTGTCCAATTGAAGCTTTCGTTTTCTTTTGATATCCTTTTCCATATTTATTTTTTCCCATATAAATATCTCCTACTTAAATAAGAAATTTTAATTTTGGTTAAGTAAAAAGATTTTAGGTTCTTTATTAAGAAAAATTGAGAATTTAATTGACAATTAAATACCTAAAATTTTTGACTTCTTCAATACTGTTTATTTCAACAACAAGTTTTTGGAAATCTTGAACTGGACCTTCAAAAATCATAAAAATTATAGAGTTTTGATTCACAAAATTAACATTCTTACTAACTATTTGCTCTTTATAATCACTTTCAATTCTATTTAATTTTTTCTGTATTAAATTGTCATTAGGGGCAATGAGAATCATATTACCAATGATCCTTTTAGGTATCGGAGCCAATTCGCTAGATAATTCCATACTAGATATATCCATTGTTGACATTAAACGCAATAATGCATCTCTGATTAATTTAGATTTATTATCATATTGATTTTTTGAAACCAACTTATTAATGAACTTTTTAAGGCTCTCATTTATGCTTATACTTATTATTGGGCTCAATTTTTCTCACTTCTTATTAATTGAAAGAAAATTAAAGAGTAATACGATTTTTAATATAAAATATAGTTTCTAAGGTATATAAACTTTATTTTATAGGATTTTGTTGTACTTTTTTATAGTTTTATAGATCTTGCTATTACATTCCTGAAATTTTCTGTATCTTGTAGCAATTTATCGGCTTGTTCATCATTTATTTTATCATCTTTACCATATTTATTTAACTCTGTTAGCCAATACTCCATTCTACCTAGAATTGCTTCTTTTTCCCCTATTATTTTCCTTACTCGGACAAAGGTGTCATGCAACTTATTCCTTATATTTTGAGCTTTCCACCTTAGCATACAATAATCTGAAATCTCAGCAAGGTTTTGAGTAATTGCCATTACATCAATAGTTTTCTCACGTTCTTCAGATTTAATCTTTCGAATAATGTTAATCTCTTCAAATAACAATTCTATAATTTTTGCTAAAAAACCTGTTAATTGTCCACTGTGAGCGGTCCATACACGAACCTCTAGAGATTGGTTTGACTCCGAAACGTAAATCCTCGTAACAACTCTACTTCCTGTCGTTTTAGCCTCAGAACAATGCCAACTCTCTGCTTCATATTTGCCTTTAGCATCTTTTCCTTCATGAGATGTTACCGTGCTCACTTCAAAGCGTTTTACTGTTCTAACTGCTGCTCTATACGCTAATCTTGGATCTATATCAGCTATTAAAAATGCCCGAGCATCATTAGGAAGATCTTGAATTGTAATCTGTACATCCTCAATAGTCGATAAACAAGAAACAACAAGAGGACATTTGATTTGGACTTCGCGTTTTTTGATATGGACTGTTTGTTTGACCCCTGCTGCTGTTTTATAGATAACATCTCCACCAATTGAGGAAATACCACATTCTTTTGGCTCTAAATAGAAATCAACGCCCCTGGAATTTTTAGCCTCAATAACTGGGATATTAATCAATGGGTTTT
>Ga0209427_10000750_pt1 | contig 35703 bp, 30 predicted proteins | sample DeeMarSWOR136_30_FD_187465 | JGI IMG/M metagenome (GOLD analysis project Ga0209427, IMG submission 187465) | Marine sediment microbial communities from White Oak River estuary, North Carolina - WOR-1-36_30 (SPAdes) (version 2) | ecosystem: Environmental > Aquatic > Marine > Intertidal zone >...
TCGTCACCCTGGTACTCATCTTCAAGACGCGCCGGGTATAAGCCTACCTGCTTGAGACAAGCAAAAAAGGGGGTGGCACAAGCCACCCCCTTTTCTATTCCCCACCTAATCCCGAGCCAGATCCTTCGGTCGCTCCACTTCCTCAGGATGACAAAGATAAAAGACCCAGGATGACAAAGAGGAAAGGCTCCGATGATAAAGGCGAAGGTCTCAGAGTGACAGGTTAATAAACACTCTCCCGCAATAATTTTGGCATTTCCGTCTGCCTCTTTGCCTTTTAACCTTTGGCTTTTGAACTCGGTTGACACCGCCTTGCAAGCGCATCTATAATGCCCTCAAAAACCGGAGGTTCGGATGTTGAAGCATAAATTTAAGTTGACCCTCGCCGCCACATTGCTTGTCGTCTTAATCAGCTCAACCGGCGGTTGTAAAATCACCATCGTCACGGATAAGCCGGCATCTACCAATGGGGAGACGACAGCTATGCCCGCAATCAACTACTTCACCGCCAGCCCTGAAAGCATCGTCTCAGGTGAGCGTACTACATTGAGCTGGGATGTCTCCGCTGCCACCACAACTGCCATACAGCCTGACATCGGCACCGTGGGTCCAAGCGGCTCGCTGCAGCTAACGCCGCCTGCCACCATCACCTATACGCTAACCGCTACCAGCCAAGCCGGCAGCACCACCGGCTCCGTTACCATAACGGTGATGCCTGCGGTTACCAGCGAGCCCGACCTGGTCATTACCGATATCTCGCTTTCAGGGGAGACAATCTACTACAAGATAAAGAATCAGGGCAACGCCGAGGCCAAGCCAACGTGGTCAGCCCTGTACGTCTTCGACCTTAAGGAGGCTACCGCCTATGTGGAAGCGGTGGCGGTCGGCGAGGAAAGGACGGAGTCTTTCTCCAGCTGGCGCTGGCCGTACCCAGCCCCAGGGGCAGCAGTTTTTGGGGCAGCAACCAAGTCATTTGACGTCAGGGTCTGCGCCAATGCTGAAAAGGAAATTGAGGAATTCGATAAGAGCAACAACTGCTACACCGTAATCTGGGGACCGAAGTTTACCTACGATTTCGTAAAAAATGCACATCTGGCTAAGTGGAAGAGCAACGCCGGCGACCTGAAATGGCCTATGGCTCCTAACGACAGCAAGGGAGCCGCTTATGTGCAAAGCACCACCGTGGTAATGTGCCCCCAGCAGGTGGGCAACGGCTGGATACAGGGGAGATTTGCTGAATACTACAGTGAGGATCTCGGGGAAACCCAAAGCCGGGAGTTTGAGGTCCCGAGATATGCCAAGTTCACCGCCAAGGTGGGCTTCAACAAAAAAGATTCTTCCACCGATGGCGTCAGAGTCGCCCTCGGCTACCTGGATGCCACCGGCAGCATGGTGCTGTTCCCGAAGATAGACATTTACAGCGACGGCACACTACGTGACTATAGAATCGACCTGAGCGACCTGGCAGGCAAGAAAACAGAGTTCTTCCTGTGGGTCGAAGCCAAGGATTCACCAGAGGGAGACTGCGTAAGCTGGGTGGAGCCCAAGATAGTCCAGGAGTAGCTGTTTGTCATTCTGAGCCCATCCACCTCTGTCATTCTGAGCCCGAAGGGCGAAGAATCTCACCCAGATCCTTCGGTCGCTTCGCTCCCTCAGGATGACAAAGAGGAAAAGCCTCGGATGACAAAAAGGCTCAGGCTAACAGGGGTGACACGGTTTCGGGCGAGGCTAAAGCCTCGCAGCTACATGTTTGGTCATACCTTTGGTCAAATTTCTGGTTACATTATCGCCTCGCTGGCCTTACTACTAACGATACTGTTATTGCCACCCGCACCGGTGCTAGCCCGAACTCCAGATACATCAGTGCTAAGCTGGGCTATAGTTAATGCGCCGAACAGCATATCCGGAAGGAACGACCTCCGCTCCCCATGTGAGGTCAACGCCATAGCAGTAGCTTCAGACAGCGAGACCATATATACCATAGACATTCCCAACGCCACGCCACCTCCGGTGGCGAACCCGGGAATCTGGAAAAGTAGCGACGGCGGCATCAACTGGAGCTCCAAGCCGGCACAGCATCTAACCCTAGCCACACCAACCCCAACGCTGCCGGTGATGGATATCGCCCTGGCGCCAGATAACCCGGCGCTGTTAGCCGTCGTCTGCCTGAACAATGCAGCCACCCTCCGCAGTGAGGTCTACCTCTCTGACGATAGCGGCACTACCTGGGTCTACACCGGCGCCATCCCCTGGGTCTATGGCGGCAACGAGCAAATCGGCGACATTGCTATCTCACCAGGCTATAACTTCAGCGGAAAGCTAACGCACGATATTATCGTCGGCAGCCGCCATCCCAATGACGGCAATGGTGATGGTGAAATCTACATACTGAGCTATCCTGGCTTGAGTAGCTGGAAGGCACAGGGCTTTACCTGGGGTGACGTCATCGCTGTCCACCCATCGCCGAACTACACTGCCGATTCCAGCCTGGTGGTCATGGCTGCCACCACACAGCGGACTCAACTCTGCCTCGGCTACCGCGATACTGCTGCCAATACCAGCGTCTGGAACAGTGACACCGGCTGGCCGGTGGAGATGTGTGAGCTGAGCCAGTGCGGCGGCAATAACAGCGGCGAGGACAAAATCATCACCGGAGACATCACCTTGCCCGGCAGCTTCATAGGTACCTCGGAAAACCAACGCCTAATCTTCGCCACCTACGATTCTAACGGGACCGCCATGGGTTCCAGCCAGTTGCTGGATGACGTCTACCGCATCAACAACACCAGGGTCACCAGACTCAGGCTGCCCGTAGCTGGAAGCAGGGCAAGGGTAAGCACTATCGCCTATGCCGGAGACGACGAAGCCGGTAAGATGCTGGCTGGCGAGGTGGCTGCTGACCTGAACCAGGCTTACGCCAAGGTCTGGCTATGCCTCGACCCGCTATCATCCTGCCCCACCTGGAAGATATCAACTAAGCCACCAACCGGCGGTGGCAGGGATGGCTATGCCAACGCCCAGCTCGCCTGGTCGCCTGACAGCTCGATAGCCTTCTGCGCCACCGGCTCGGGAAACCGGGATACGCCTCAGAAATGGGCAGACCCGACCAGCCCTGCATGGGACAGTCAAAGCCTCGACGAATCAGCAGTCTCCACAACCTCGGATGACGGCATCTCATGGAACCAAATCGGGCTTATCGACACCAGAATCGACCGGCTGAGAAGCGTAGCTGCGGCTGATGATGAATCAACGCTTTATCTGGCATCGGTCAACGATACCGGCTTCGATAGCCTGTGGCGCAGTCAGAGCCCGATTCTGGGAGACGTCTGGCAGCGGGTAATGTGCGTCAGCGGCGAATCGCCCATCTTGCGGCTGGCTCCAGACGCCAATGATGGAGCTAATCTGTTCTGGGGTGACCAGGGCACTGACCAGGCCCGCAGTTCCACAGATTACGGTCAAATCTGGCAAGATTGCCTGCCCAACGTTTTGATACAGGACATGGCAGCACCAGATAAACAAACGTTGTACATACTACAGGGTAACGGGGAGGTGTGTCGTGGTTGCCACGCTAACGGCTGGAGATGGGAGAGGAGCGTTGACACAGGGCTGGCGGCAAGCCACACCATCGCCGTTCACAATGACCTTGTGCTTGTCGGCGCTGCCACAAGCGAATCGTCACCCTTCGCCTACTCGGCTGACAACGGTCAGACCTGGATAAAGATTACCGAAGATACGCCGAGCACCGGCAACCGGCACGTGGCTTTCGATACCTACTTCGACTCAAATCAGATTATCTATGTAGCCGATGATGCCGGCGGTATATACCGGTGGAGCCTGGACAGAAGTTATAGCTGGGATGACATGGCTACCCCCAATCACAGCTTTTACGGCATAGTCGCAGGCAACCAAGGCGCTCTGTATGGAGCTTACAGCTCAACTGAAAGTGGCATTGACCGGTCTCTTTATCCCAGAAGCGGCATTCCCAAGCCAGGGGTGTACTGGGACTCCATAACGACCGGTTTGGCTGCCGGTGCCCAGTTCTCCATCGAGCCTAGCGCAATAAGTATCTCCGAAACCAGTCTATGGGCGATTGACGCCCGGGACTACGACCCGGCGGGCAATGAAGGCTGTCTCTGGGCATTTACCGATACCCTAGCCAGAACCGGACCAAGGCTGATTGGGCCTGAGGACATGGCAGCACTCGGCTGCGACCCGGTCAGCGGCAGAAATCAGGAGGTCGACCTCAGGTGGCAACAGCTTTCCTTAGCCGACGCCTATGAGATTGAGATAGGCAGAGACGAATCTTTCAACCTCCGAATCACCGAGGCTGAGCCCCAGACCAACCCGTACTACGAGCCGTCTATAGTAACCAGTCCAGCCTACAGAATACTGCCCGGGATACTGCCTGAAGCCAATTCCACTTACTACTGGCGGGTGAGGGTCAGACAGGCAGCCACCGGTCAGGTCATACGCAGCCACTGGTCACAGAAGTGCAGTTTCAGCATCAAAGCCGGTTTACCCGTAGCCAGCCCCTACCTTGGAGCACAAGCTCTGAAACCAAGCCACGGCACCAGCAACATACCTGTATCATCAATATCCTTTTCCTGGACACCGTTTAAAGGTGCCACTGAATATGAGTTTGTCCTGGCTAAAGATTCAGCTTTGACGGACATCGTTGTGCGAGAGAGCTTGCCCACCACAGCCTACAGATACGGGGGCAGGTTGGATCACGACACCGGCTATTTCTGGCAGGTTACGGCCACGAAGCCGTTGCCCAGTGAGCCCAGCCCGGTATTCAGCTTCACCACCACAACCGGACCATCTCCATCTCCAGCAGCACCGCCACACTACCACGAGCTCCTGCGATGGCTACAGGTAAGCACCATCATAAATGTACTTGGATTTGCTACAATCGTGGCTATGATAATACTATTCAGGAGCCGCCGCATATAGGTCCGGGGGCACGAGGCTAGAGCAGATTGACAAAAACCAATAAATAGACGCATAATGTCTCTAGGTGTAATATGCTCAAAACGCCCGAGTTATGGCAAGGCAGTACTAAAGTATAGGTACTAAAGTATAGTAAAAAGCTAAACAAATTCAACCAATTTTCCGTTATGATGGTAGTGCTTAAAAAAATACGAAAAGGAGGTGATATCTTTCAGGGAAGAATCGCAACGCACACCCAGGCCACATTTACCGCATCAGGGAAATCTAAACAAAAACAAATACGTGTAAACTGGAGGTGAATATGAATAAACACAGAGGTTTTCTTGTCTTAACCGCCATTTTGTTAGTGACGTTAGTCGGCTCGACCTTCGGCTGTGGTGCCATAGCACCAACGCCGACAGCCAAGCCAAGCATTGTTTCTTTTGTCGCCAGCCCTGCTGGCATCGATGCTGGGCAGAAGACGACCATCACCTGGGATGTCTCCGGTGCCCCTACGATTAACATACAGCCCGGCATCGGCACCATGGGCCCAAGCGGCTCGCTAACGCTAACGCCGGCCGACACCGTCACCTATACGCTGACCGCTACCAACGAGGCCGGTAGCACCACCGGCTCGGTTACGGTGACGGTAGCGCCCGTATATGTCGGCATGCCCGACCTGGTCATCACCGACGTCTGGCTTGCAGGCGATACAATCTACTTCAAGATAAAGAATCAGGGCGATGCCATGGCCGGGATAACCCGGGCAAACCTGTCTCTCTTCGACGCTGAGGAGACCACCATCATTGTGGAGGCAATGGCAGCAGGCGAGGAAAGGACAACTAAGTTCCACAATTGGGAGTGGTGGCCCTCACCCATGGCAATGGGAGAAAGTACATCGGGATTACTAGCCAAGCCGGTGGAGGCGATTGACGTTAAGGTCTGCGCCGATATTAAGAATGAAGTCGAGGAAAGCGATAACGCTAACAACTGCACCACGGTGCTCATGGGAGAGCCTTTCCTCTACGATTTCAACCTCAATGCACATTTGGCTCTGTGGCGAAGCAGTGCCGGTGACGTAGCCGGCGACATACACTTTGGAGGGTTTCCACAAAAGAATGGAGCAGCATATAACCTTTCGAATTACTTATACACCTGCCCCCAGCAGGTGAGCAACGGCTGGATACTGGGCAGGTTCGCTCAATTCTACAGTGAGGAGGGATTCCAATTTAGCAAACCAATTGAGGTCCCAGCAGAAGCCGTATTTATCTCCGATCTGGACTTCAGGACAGGTGTGACCTCAACCGACGGTGTCAAGGTAGCCCTGGGCTACATCGCTGATGACTTCAGCCTGATATACTTCCCCAAGATGGATGTGTACAGCGACGGTAAAGTGTACACTTACAAAGTTGACCTGAGCGACCTGAAGGGCTTGAAGACGGAGTTTTTCCTCTGGATTGAAACCAAGGATTCGCCGGAGGGAGACTGCGTAAGGTGGATTAACCCCCGGATAACCCAGGAATAATAGTCAGCACAGCAAAATTGACGTGCTCTTTAGTGGACGCAGGCTGGAGCGTCGGCTTCAGCCTGCATGTTCCAGGGAGCGCCATCAATACAGTTGCAACCTTTCCGTGGCATCGTTAAGCAATGACTTTTGCATTTTCACCGTTCGCTTTGACTTTTGATCTTTGACTCCACGATGCAGATATTGTTTAAGATTTTACAATCAGTTTTGTAGCTTATTCTTCAGCTTGACAAAGCTTGCTTACAAATTTACACTGCATAATACACAAGGCGAGCATGAAAAGAGCAGTCTGGCATTTACCATTAATTATTACTTCGCTGGTATTTTTGGTCGGTCTAGCCAGCGGTTGCACGTTAGCAGCCCCACCCCAAGTAAATGATTCTCCTCCTGCTACCACCCCCGATATCGATGAAACTTCTAACCCCCCACCCGCTACAATCACTGATACCGCCACCGGCTCCGTTGCATCTACATCACCTGATGAAACCACAGTAGGTAGTGACCCGGTGTCGGGGCAAAGCCAGGAAATCGACCTGAGCTGGGAACAGTTTTGCCTGTCCGACCAGTATCAGCTACAAATCGCCAAGGACCCGAACTTCACGATAATAGTTCTCGATACCGGCTCCTTTGCCCCCGCCTCAAGCGAGGCGCCCGCCGTATACTACCCTGCTGGTGGTCGCATTCCTGCATCGCCGTCTGCTTTAACTCCATGGGCTTCCCTGGAAAGCGGACATACCTACTACTGGCGGGTAAGAGTCCGCCAGGCAGCCACCGGGCAGGTTATGCGCAGCCCGTGGTCCGAAGTCAAAAGCTTTACCGTCGGGTCAGGATTGCCGGCAAGCACCCCGTCGCACGGGATACAGCCAGTATATCCGAATAATGGTTGCAGCAGTTGCCCGGTGAAACCGGTATCCTTCACCTGGTCGCCGCTAAAAGATACCACGAGGTACAGGTTCGTCCTGGCTGAGGATGCAGCCATGACCCAGGTGGTCAAAGAAGCAGAGGTGACCACCACCGCCTACGACTACGACGGACAGCTGGAATACGGTCAGAGCTATTTCTGGAGGGTGATGGCGCTGGAACCGGTGACTAGTGACTGGTCTGCTACCTTCAGCTTCCGGACAGAGACGGCACCACCACCGCCAGCAGTAGAGCCAGCACCAGAGCCAATCCCGCTATGGGCATGGGCGGTAATATCCATCGGCATAGCTCTGCTGATTGTCATGATAGTTCTCATCATCAGGGCACGCCGGAGATAAACCCGCGTGCCTGTCTCCGGAGCTATGTTAATAGAGCTTTTGGAAAGGACGAAAGTCCTACAGCTACATTTTTTGCTGAAAATCGAATCTCAAAAACAAAAACTTGACAACATGCAACTTGTTCTCTATAATAAGAATAAACCATCTGCCTCTACACCAAACTTGTTATTCGCTTAAACTTTCTCCCATGATGAGCTGCGCAAAGTGTGTTCATATAACTATAATTAGAACCAGATTATGGTAACACGTGCATTCGCCTCCCCGGAAAAACCTCATCTTTTAGGAGAACTCGCTTCCCGAAATCAGGACAAACATCGAACACACCAATGAGCAAATACATCTTCGTCACCGGCGGCGTGGTCAGCTCAGTAGGCAAAGGTATCAGTGTCGCTTCCATCGGCAGAATCCTGAAAAGCCGCGCTATCTCAGTCTCCGTTCAGAAGCTGGACCCATATCTTAACGTCGACCCGGGAACCATGTCTCCATATCAGCACGGCGAGGTTTTCGTCACCCAGGACGGCGCCGAAACCGACCTCGACCTGGGACACTACGAAAGGTTCATTGATATTGATTTGACTTCTGCTTCCAACGTTACCTCGGGCCAGATTTACTCGACGGTTATCTCCGGGGAAAGAAGAGGAGATTATCTTGGCGGCACTATCCAAGTGATACCACACGTCACCAACGAGATAAAGCGGAGAATAAGGGAGGTAACCCAGCTCTCAGGCGCTGAGGTAGTTATCGTTGAGGTTGGGGGTACCGTAGGCGATATCGAAGGCTTGCCATTTCTGGAAGCCATTCGCCAGATGCGAAATGAAGAGGGCAGAGATAACGTTCTCTACGTTCATGTTACTTTCCTGCCACACATTGCCACCACCAACGAACTTAAAACCAAACCTACTCAGCACAGCGTCAACGAGTTGAGACGAATCGGCATCCAGCCAGATATAATTCTGTGTCGGTCAGATTACGAGATTCCCGAAAGCTTGAAGGACAAAATATCACTGTTCTGCGACGTGGATAAAGCAGCGGTCATACCTCTGGTTACCGCCGAAACCATCTACGAGGTGCCGCTGATGCTCGAGGAGACGGGTCTGAGCGGCTTGATTATTGACCGTCTCGGGCTGGAAGCTAAAGATGTTGACCTGAACGAGTGGCGTGAGATGGTAGCCAAGCTGAAAACTCCCAAAGAGACGGTAAACATAGCCATTGTGGGCAAGTATGTAGAGCTTCAGGACGCCTACTACTCTGTGCGAGAAGCTCTGTGCCACGCTGGATTGCACCACGACCGGCAGATAAACATCTTGTGGGTTCAATCTGAAGACTTGCAATCCAACAGCAACATAAATCTACTGAGGTCAGCCCAGGGCATCATCGTGCCGGGCGGCTTCGGTTACCGCGGTATAGAAGGCATGATAACTGCGGCTAATTATGCCCGCCTGAACAATATCCCATATTTAGGCTTATGTCTGGGCATGCAGGTCACGGTTATTGAATTCGGACGCTATGCTCTGGACAGCAAGGATGTCAACTCTACTGAATTTGACCCAAATACCCAGTATCCAGTAATCGACTTGCTTCCAGAGCAGCACGGTGTCACCGACATGGGCGGCACCATGAGGCTGGGTACCTATCCATGCCATCTGGTTCCGATGACACAGGCAGCCAAAGCTTACGGAGAAACCGTAGTCCACGAGCGGCACCGTCACCGATTTGAGTTCAATAACCGCTTCCGCGAGCCGCTGGAGCAGAAGGGGCTTACTCCCAGCGGGCTATCACCAGACAATCGCCTTGTTGAGATAGTTGAAGTCAAAGACCACCCCTGGATGATAGCTTGCCAGTTTCACCCTGAATTCAAGTCACGCCCCAATCACCCACACCCACTGTTTTACAGCTTCGTCGGGGCTGCCAAGGAAACTCTGGTTGAAGGCACTCAAGTTACACTACCACTATCATGAAGCTATTATGTGGCTAATTTCACCCTTGGGAGGAGCAAATGCGGTTATTTCTAGATACAGCTAATATTGAACACATCCGCCACGGTGTAAGGCTGGGAGTAATTACCGGAGTGACCACTAACCCCAGTCTGATATCCAAAGAGGGCAAGGTAGATTACAAGCGCCATGTCCAGGAAATCTGTTCTATCGTCCCCGGTCCGGTATCAACCGAGGTACTGAGCCAGGATGCCTCGGCAATGGTTACCGAAGCTAGAGAGGTTGCTTCCTGGGCAGAAAATGTGGTGGTAAAAATACCAGCCAGCTTACAAGGTGTTGAAGCTACTTACCAACTGGCTAAGGAAGGTGTGAAGGTGAATTTCACCCTGTGTTTTTCTGTGAATCAAGCCATGCTTGCCGCTTTAGCCGGAGCTACCTTTGTCAGTCCCTTTGTCGGCAGGCTTGATGACATCGGCGAGAATGGCATGAGACTGGTAAAGGAGATCGTCGCGGTTTACAAAAACTATCCTGACTCGATTAAGACACAGGTACTAGCCGCCAGTATCAGGCATACGCAGCACTGTATCGAGGCAGCCCAGGCTGGCGCTCAAATCGCCACTGTTCCGTACCAAGTGCTGATGCAGATGATCAAACATCCGCTGACTGATATCGGCATTAAGCGATTTCTGGAGGACTGGAGCAAAGTAATGGAACCTACTGCAGCAGATACTAAGCTCTAGATAATGAACTACATTTTATTTGAGAGGTTACTAACATGAACATTGCTGAACTTGATACTAAAACTCGAGAGGAACTGGTCGATATTGCCAAACAACATGGAATCGACGGCTACAGCGGACTGAAGAAACAAGACCTTATCATGCGGCTTGTCCAAGCCCAGGCGGAACAGCAAGGCTACCTGTTCGTCAGCGGTATCCTGGACAATGTGAGCGAGGGCTACGGCTTCCTGCGCCAGGGTAGCCTCTTACCCAGCCCCGACGATATCTACATCTCCAACTCACAGATTCGCCGCTTCGGCTTAAGACCTGGAGACACTGTCTCTGGGCAGGGCAGACCGCCCAAAGAAGGCGAGAAATATTGCAGCCTTATCCGCGTCGAAGCCATCAATGAACTCGATCCGGAGCAATCCAGAAGCCGACCGCATTTCAACCAACTGACCCCGACCTTCCCTGATAAGATATTCAATCTAGAAACCGATTCACATAATTTATCAACGAGGCTCATAAACCTGATAGCTCCAATCGGCCGAGGTCAACGTGGGCTTATTGTGTCACCTCCTAAAGCCGGCAAAACTGTGCTTCTAAAACACATAGCCAATGCCATAACTGCCAACTACACCGAACCGCATCTAATGGTCTGTCTAATCGGTGAAAGACCTGAAGAAGTCACCGACATGAAGCGCTCGGTGAAAGCCGAAGTCGTTGCCGCTACCTTTGATGAGCCTGCGGAGAACCATACTCGCGTAGCCGAACTAGCTCTGGAGCGAGCCAAAAGACTGGCGGAAATTGGTAAGGATGTAGTTATCCTGCTTGACGGTATCACCCGGCTGACTCGCGCCTACAACTTAGCGATGCCACCGAGCGGGCGAACCCTATCTGGAGGCATCGATTCAGTAGCCCTTTATCCGCCAAAGCGTTTCTTCGGTGCAGCTCGTAATTCTGAAGAGGGTGGCAGCCTCACTATCATCGCCACCTGCCTCGTCGACACTGGCAGCCGCATGGACGAGCTGATTTACGAGGAATTCAAAGGCACTGGCAACATGGAACTACACCTCGACCGCCGTCTGGCTGAAAAGAGAATCTTCCCAGCCATGGATATCCTGCACAGCGGCACACGCCGCGAGGAACTTCTGCTGGACGAAACTACCCTGAAACAGGTCTGGCTGCTCCGGCGCATGGTCAACATGCTAGCCGAAGATACACCGAACAGCACCGAAGCTACCGAAAGACTTATTGACCGCCTAGCCAAAACGAAAACCAACGCTGAGTTCCTGGCAACCTTATCAAAAGACATGTAATAAAATGTGTCTAGAATGCTCGGCTACCACTCTGTATATTTGACTAATTTCGTGTTATGATAACAAGCAAAACTGCTCGGAGGAAGCGATGAAAGTAGGAGCTACGGCTACAGTACTCGTCCTTCTCATGCTGGCTGTGAGCCTGATACCAGTGCCAACCTCTGCTGCCGGTAGCCTAACGCTGAACCTGTCAAGAGGAACCGTGGGTACACAGTTGTCTATACCAAACCCAGCAGCCTACGGTACAGGTGTTTACCAGATTTACTGGGGTGAAACTGACCAGCTAATCACTCAAGGTGAGATCAGGGTAGACAGTGGGAGTATCAGCTTCACTGTCCCTGAATCTGTTAAAGGCAAGCAGAGAGTCACCCTGAGAGTAGCCAATGATTACTACACTACTGATTTTACAGTCATGTCATCCATCTCTCTCAGCAGTGAAAAGGCTACCGTAGATTCAAATCTGACAGTTGCTGGAAGGGGCTTCAATGGTAATGAGTGTGGAATCCAGGTAATCTACGATGGCAGCCCAATAGAGATGGACGTTTGTGCCAACAGCAAAGGGAGCTGGCAAATGACCTTCAAGGTTCCTCCTAGCAGCAGAGGGCAACACGTCTTCGATGCCGCAGGCATCACACCAGCTAGCGACGTTGAAGACCAGCTTTTCACCGTAGTTCCCAAAATTGAGACCAACCCAACTTCAGGCTGGGTAGGCACGGTAGTGGGCATAGCCGGCAGTGGCTTTGCCAACGGGGAAACTAACATCAAGGTAACATACGATGGTGTGACGGTAAAAACTGGCGTATTTGCCGACGTCAAAGGCTCATGGCAATCCAGTTTTTCCATACCTACGTCAACTAAGGGGAGCCATACGATAAATGCCTTTGGAGCAGTTACACCTGACGGTGACGTAATAAAGGCTGACTTCAACGTGTCCCCAGTTATAAAACTAGAACCTACCTCCGGTTATCTCGGCGGCGACATTCATGTCGGCGATAGTCTCTGGGTTGGCGGTGTTGGTTTTGAAGCCAACGAAACCAACATCAAAGTTACCTTTGACGGCAATTTGTCTGCCAGCAATATCTTCGCCGATGCTAAAGGCTCATGGTCGGACAAGTTAGATGTGCCCCCATGCACCAGTGGTGAGCATACCATTGATGCTAGCGGAGAAATAACTAAAGCCAGCGATACGGTCGATGCCATCGTAATAATATCACCGAAGATAGAGCTAAGTCCGACTTCAGGAGCTATAGATAACGACATAACTGTTCAGGGCACTGGTTTTTCAGCAAACCAGGCTATAACCATCAGCTACGATGGGGCTAGGTTAGCTACTGGCATAGCTACGGATTCCAAAGGCTACTTCACGGCTGGCTTCAAAATCCCGACAAGTAAAGCTGGCGACCATACTGTAACTGTCACTGACGCTAAGTCCTCCGTGTTTTCAGCAAGCCTGAGCGTAGAATCGACACCTCCCCCTACACCCCGCCACATATCCCCAGAAGCCGGCGCCGAGCTTGGCTCCATTATTGGCAGCACCACCATCAGCTTTGACTGGTCAGATGTCGAAGATGCTAGCGGAGTCTACTATATACTGGAAATAAGCCCTAGCGCTAATTTCGCGGGTACCGTAATTCGCAAAGAAGGTCTGACTGCATCAGCGTACACACTGGCCAAGGACGAGGCTTTAGCCAAAGGTGACTACTACTGGAGAGTCAAAGCTGAAGATAGCGCTGAAAATCAGAGTGAGTGGACAAACGGACAACTCTTCAAGGTTGGTGGCCTGGACTGGTGGCTGGTGCTAATCATTGTGGTAGCTTTAATCGTTATAATAATTGTGATCTGGCGTTTCGTATCTGTCAGACGGCGAGATGAATGGAAATAAACGAGCTAAACTTGACAAATATACGGTTTATAGCTTAATATTGAAAAAACTGATACTTCAGTCAGTGAAAGTTAGGAGGTATAATGAGACTATTGATTATCGGACTGGGGCAATGCGGCTCTCGAGTCGCTGACCAGTTTGTTCGCCTAAACAAGAGGGCACAAAGTCAATGGGGCATAAACATAGTCACTGGAACCTTTGCCGTCAATACGGACCAGACTGACCTAACTGGCTTAACTCACATCGGATCCGATTTTATGCACCGCATCCTCATCGGTGGACGCAAGACCTGGGGACACGGCGTAGGAAAGATAAACGAGATGGGGGCTGAGTTAGCCAGAGAAGACGGTGACAAGGTGGTCGATGCTGTCAGGACTGCACCTAATTTCTACCAGACCCATGCATTCCTGCTTATCGCCGGGGCAGCCGGTGGCACTGGCTCCGGCGCCATATCCATAATCTCACAAATGCTCAAGGAGCGATATGTAGGCAAACCGGTTTACTCCCTGGTTGTTCTTCCCTTCGAGCACGAAGAGATGGCCGAGCTGAGAAGCGTTTATAACACGGCGACTTGCCTTAAGTCAATACAGTCAGTGGCTGACGGCGTCTTTCTGGCAGACAATCAACGCTATGTCAGAAAGGACGTAAGCCTGGCAATGAATCTGGAAAGGATAAACTCAACAATCGCCGAACCTTTCTACGATATGATGTGTGCCGGTGAGGTATCCAGATTCAAATACGTCGGTGCTAAGGTATTGGATGCTGGTGACATTATGCAATCCATCGATGGCTGGACAGCAATCGGCGTTGGCAGAAACCAGATACCGCGTGCTTTCCGCTTCCCCTGGGAGCTGGCAAAGGTCAGCTTCAAGGAGAAGGGCGAGGAGACTCTAAGAGCTATGCAGGCGATGGACGCCGCCTTTAGCGAGCTTTCTGTCGGCTGCAGTCCCGAGGATGCCGGCAGAGCTTTATATCTGATGTCAGCTCCAGCCAAGGATATGTCTATGGACATAGCCAAAGGCCTGGGTGACTACCTCAGAGAGCTGGCAGAAAATGCCGTAATCAGAGCTGGCGACTTCCCCCGAGGTGGAAACTCTGTCGACGTCACCGTAATACTTTCTCAGCTTGCCTTTATACAGAAGGTAAGAGATTACTATGATAGGGCTACAGCCTTCGCCCAGACACAGAAGGATCGGATAAAGGAAACCACAGGCAGACTCCGTGACATGGAGGAAGCTGCTAAGGGATTGCCCAGCCTGATTTAACGGCCTCGAACTGTATAGTAAACAATTTAGAGGCGAGGCTTAAGCCTCGCCTCTTTGCATTCCTATTTTACATGTCAGCCATCAACCGGATGATAGCCTCTAGCCTTTCGTGGCACACACCTGTTAGCCGCCTGAACCACCAGAGCCAGACTCATCAGGTAGTCATCATGACCATCGACGGCATCAACAAAAAAGCTCAAGGTCTGGTTAGGTCTGTAAACGCTCTTAGCTTTCTCTAGCTCAAACATAAGCTCTCTGTAATCTTCAGAGTTATCCTGCTTATAAAGCTTGAGCCTGCCTGAGTTAATGGCAGCCAGCAAATCGAAGCCCATCTCCGATTTCATCCTCTGGGTGAATTTAAAGGGTAAAACCTTGCTACCTAAAGACTTGCGCAAAAAGCTGGTGATAGGCTCGCCTACACCCGTGGCATCGGTGACAATGCGGCTGCAATGCCAGACATTTTTGAGTATGTCTACCATCTGAGGATAGAGCTCTGAGTGCTTCTTGCCCACCCAGCTATAGTGCTCCACCACATGTATTCTGGGCTCCTTGTCCGCAATGTCTTTAGCATTATGTACAACCTCGGCAACGGTTACGACAGTGGCATCCCTACCTGAGCGAGTTAGAATCTCGTCTTCAAGCTGCTCGGATTCACCGGCGAAATCTATGCCAGCCACGTAAGTCATACATTCGTCGGGCTGGCTAATCCTGTGATGGTTGCCTCGGAGCTGGGCTACTTGCTGGCTTGTCACAAAGCCACCGCCACCCCGAATCGGCAAGAGGGCATACTGAGTTCGGAATAAAGGATGGTCTTCGCCGAGGCGTTCCATCTCAGACTCAACAAAGGTTTTATAGTCAGGATTGTATTTGGCTACTTCCTGCCAGTCATAGCGGAAATGGCGCTTGATGCCGTCCTTCTTCTCCAGCTCAAGGTTAGACTGTTTAACCTCTTCGAGCAATGCAGTATCATCCCAGGTTGTGCCATAGTGAACGGTGGTGGCGTTTGAAGCTGATGCCATTGGCCTGAATTCCTTGGTGTATTTGTCCTTGGCCACGTCTTGAGACTCATCAATCTCCAGAAGGATGTCAGCAGTATGACCGACGACTGAGCTGGACTCATCCGCAGACAGGAATATCTGCCTGGCGCTGCCCAGCCTGACCATGTAGCCCGCCTCGGTGAACCAGATGCCACCGAAGCCGAAGTCGTCAAGCCTTTCCTTTAGCCGGCTCATTGATATAATTGTCTGCGGCTTGAAGGTGGGTGAGCATTTGATGGCATTTCCGCCGGCAGCCATGAACATAGTCATCAACAACACTTCTAGATGGGCGGATAGCTCATTCTTGCCACCCTGGCGGGCGATCTCGACAGAGAAGGTTAAGCCCAAATTGTCCTGAATGCTTGCAAGCAATGCCTTAGCTACTTCCGCCTGGTATGGACGTAGTTTCATGTCAAAAATCTTTGAGTTCCAATTTCATTTCATCAAGGTCTTAATCCCCAAAGGGACAGCTATTTCAGTTAAGACTCTGGCTATGGCTTCTTTGAGCGATTTCTTCTGCTCCTTGGTGATGTTGTAACGAGCAGTGACGAGCCGAGCAATGGTGCTGACCACCCTGAGTTGAAGGTCGAATCTCTCCGGCTTTGCCACTATAAGCTCCCTCAGCTTGATTCGGAGTATGGCTATTTCCTCATCGATACCCTCTATGCCTCTGGCTTCTTCAAGCTTCAACCTCTCGGCTTCATTAAGTGCCTGACCGTAAAACCCGTGCCTTTTGCCCTTTGTAGCGCTTTTTCTTGCCATCTTGCATCGCCTTGATAAGCCCATAGACGAGAACATAAGCAGCTAAATCATATCTCTGCCTGTCTAATGCAATCTTCAACAACTTTGCCATGACCGGAATGAGTGTAGCACACATGTTCTACTAAGACAAGCAAGTCCTGTCGCTTTTAGCCCTTAGCGCCGATGGAGCGGTACTTACTTCTGGTTGGTAAAGCCTTGGGACTAAATGCTATACTTAACGTCGCTATGAAACACAGGCTTATATTTATCATGCTGATTAGCATCATGCTGTCGGTGCTGGCATGTGCTAACCCGGCGCAGGAACATCTTGAGCAGGGTGACGCCTATTTCGGCCAACAGAAATTGGATGAGGCTATTCTAGAGTACGGCAAAGCAATCGAGCTTGACCCCGAGCTAGCCTTAGCCTACGGCCATCGGGGCTGGACCTATGCCACTAAAGGAGAGTTGGAGATGGCTCTCAGTGATTTGAACAAGGCGCTAGAGTTGGATCCTGAACTGGTTGAGGCATACAATTACCGAGCCTCCATTTATCGTATTCAGGGAAAATTAGACCTGGTCATAGCCGACCTGAACAGGGCTATCGAACTCGACCCTGAGCTGGCAATCGCTTACAGTCACCGGGGCTGGGCTTATAGCATCAAGGAGCAGCCGGACTTGGCTCTCAGTGATTTAAACAAAGCTATCGAGTTAGACCCTGAACTGGCTGAGGCGTATTACAATCGAGGCTTAGTTTACAACAGCCAGCAACAGTGGGATATGGGCATTGCAGACCTGAGCAAGGCAATCGAGCTTGAGCCGAACAATTTCACAGCCTACAACGACCGCGGTACTGCCTACACCAACATCGGAAAGCTTGACCTGGCTATTGCTGACCTAGATAAAGCCATCGAGCTCATGCCTGACTATGCACTGGCCTACTACAACCGGGGCTTGGTCTACAAAGAACAAAAGCAATGGGATGCAGCTATCGACGACTTCAGCACGGTCCTCAAACTTGACCCAGAGGCAGCACTAGCTGAAAAAGAGCTAGACTCGGTGATGCAATTCATGAGAGCAGAGGATAACGCTGCGAAGGGCCAGCTCGACCTTGCTATCTCAGACCTTGATGAAGCTATAGAACTAGATGCAAATTTCGCCACGGCTTATACATTTAGAGGGTTTCTTCACAATCAGCAGCAGCAATGGGATTTGGCTCTTGCCGACCTGAACAAAGCTATTGAGCTAAAACCCAATTACTCCCGGGCATATCATAACCGAGGTTGTACCTTTATGAACATCGGAGAATTTGACAAAGCAATCGCCGATTTTACTAAGGCTATCGATCTCGAGCCGGATCTGACAGTCGCTTACAATCACCGGGGATTGGTGTACACCAACATGTTGCAGTTTGAAAATGCGATTACCGACTACACTAAGGCAATTGAACTCGACCCCAATTACGCTGTGGCCTATTTCAACCGCGGAATTAATTATTATCAGAATGGGCAAGCTGACCTGGCCATTGCCGACTTTACCAAAGCAATCGAATTATCAGAAGATCCATACGTAGTTGCATTAGCCAAAGACCGCATAGCAGAAATCCAGAGCCAACACGACGGCCAACAGTAACCTCTTCAAAGTATCATGCGATAGGCTACAAGCTAGCGTTAAAAAAAGCAGCTACCTTCCCCACTAATTCTGTCTCATATCCCAGCCAGAAATGGTCGGCCCCGGAGATAAGTTCAAATTGCTTCGGTTCAGCCGCTTCCTGATTCATCAGCTTCGCCTGGTCAAGAGACACCACAAAATCATCAGTGCCACAGACCATGAGCTTGGGCTTGGTGCAGCCCTTTAACTGAGATAAATGTGACCGCCCCGGAGGCAATGAAATAAGTGCTACCGCCTTAACTCTCTCATCATAACAGGCAACAGGCAAGGCTACAGCAGCGCCAAAGGAATAGCCCAAAAGCCCCAATCTTTTACCGTCCACGGCAGGCTGGGAAACAAGCCAGCTTATGGCTGCTTTTGCATCCTCCAACTCAGCAATGCCATCTCCATATCTGCCCTGGCTGCTACCCACACCACGGAAGTTAAACGCAAAAGCAATCTTAGACCTTTCAACCAAAGCCGAACTTACCGCCAGAATAACATTGTTATCCATTGAACCACCGTAAAGAGGATGAGGATGGCACAGCACTGCTGCGGGGAAAACACCATCGCTATCAGGAAGATAGCAAAGACCTTCAAGGGTAAGCTCACCGCAGGGGAAAGATACAGCGTTCTGTCTCAGTCTTTCTTCTCCCGTTTTCTTTCCCACCAGGCCTTAAGTCTGGCACGTACCTCTTTTTCATAGCCCTGGTCACTGGGCGAATAGTAGCGCTTTTCCTTAAGCACATCTGGCAGGTTCTGCTGTTCGACAAAATGACCCGGATAGTCGTGGGCATATTTGTAACCCTTCCCATATCCAAACTCGCGCATCAGCTTGGTCACAGGATTACGCAGGTGAAGTGGCACTGGCTCATTACGACTACGTTCGACATCCTGCTGCACCTTTGAGTAGGCTTCATCCAGGGAGTTACTCTTTGGCGCCGTAGCCAGATAGGTTACCGCCTCAGCCAGAGCCAGGCTGCCTTCAGGCATGCCTATAAAGTGTACCGCCTGCTGTGCAGCCACAGATACCATCAATGCCTGCGGGTCAGCCATGCCCACATCCTCAGAAGCAAAACGCACCAGCCGCCGGGCAACATAAAGAGGGTCCTCACCAGCCTCAAGCATCCGTCCTAACCAATATAAAGCCGCATCCGGGTCAGAACCGCGCAGCGACTTATGAAGTGCCGAAATAAGGTCATAATGTTGCTCGCCATCTTTGTCATAAAGTAAAGCCCGACGCTGCAACGCTTCCTCAATAGTTTCCAGGCTAAGTTTACGATACCCGTCAGCCTCGGACGCAGTGGCTTGAGTTGCCATCTCTAAAGCATTGAGCGCCACTCGAGCATCACCATTAGCCATAACAACCAAGTGCACCAAGGCTTCTTCAGACAGCTTAACCTTCAATTTCCCAAGCCCTCTGTCTTCGTCTTTAACAGCTCGTTCGACGATAAGACGAACCTCCTCATCAGTCAGTGAATTCAGACTAAACACACGGCATCTGGAGAGCAGAGCGGAGATAACCTCAAAAGAAGGATTTTCTGTGGTAGCACCGATTAGACTTACCACTCCATTTTCCACGAATGGTAACACAGCATCTTGCTGGGTTTTATTAAATCGGTGAATTTCATCGACAAACATGATAGTCCGCTGTCCTGAAAGCTTACGTCTGCGCCTTGCTTCATCTACAACACGGCGCAGGTCAGCTACACCAGCGCTGACAGCGCTCAGAGGACTAAAATGCGACTTGGTAACACTGGCTATAACATAAGCCAAGGTTGTCTTGCCGCTGCCCGGTGGCCCCCAGAGAATCATTGAGGGCAGCTGGTCTGATTCGATGCACTTTCGCAGCACCCGCCCCTCACCCACCAGATGCCCCTGCCCTACAAACTCGGCAAGACTGCGCGGCCTCATCCTGGCTGCCAAGGGGACATCGTGAACCAACCCCTCATCCCCAACAGACACTTCCTCCCCCTTCGCTTCCAGCTTGCCCAGGTCGAAAAGAGTCATGCTAACCCGTCTTCTCCTCTCTTCCCACCCCACGAGTCAGCCTAGATGCTCTGTCGTAATAGTTCTTAATCCTGTCCACATAAACCAATTCTGATATTATCACAGTGACTTTGGCAAAACCTTTTGCTCCGTAGAAACTACCATCTCTTATTTCAGCATTGGGAAGCAACTCCCGTAAGCGATTACCTAAGACCTTAATCATGTCAACATTAGCCTGTTGGACTGGTGCCGAAAGGAGATACAGAGCTCTACCGGAATCTTCCAATTTGCAATCAACTGACAATCGCATCAAAGCCAGGTTCATGGCTTCCATAGCTTTCAACGTCTCTGAACTCTTCTCTTCAAAGTCCGGCGATTTTTTCCACGCCGCAAGTATTGGTGATGTCAGTTTCGTCTTTCCCGTACCTATCGCCGTCCAACCAAACAGAGTCTGCAATATATCACCAGCATCGAGTTCTTTGCCGACAACATCTTTTGAACCGACCATCTCGCCTGAACAAAGAAGGTCATAAAACGAGAGAACTATTTCTTTGTTCAAGCTATCAATCTTCTGTGGCGGTATAGTACTTCCTACAATCCCCGAACCACCATTATCCGCCAGAATCACAGCATCGGCTACTTTATCAATAGAGTTGAGACATAAAGCAGTATTGCGAATTCGCTGAGGGTCATCCAGCTCAGTGTTAAAGGGTAAAACGAGAAGCACATATACTGGCTTATTTACATGGCGTTCTTTGAGCATCTGGGCCATTACTGGAACCCCTCCCGAACCAACGCTACCAGCAGCACTGGAAACAAACAGAAAGGCATCAGTATTGATAAAGGAGCCAAGTCTCATGGCTAGCATCACCCGCTCACTTTCCTGACGCATCAACTTGGCACCAGATTCAGTCGACCTATCACCAAGGTCAACAGGACCGCGAATCAGCACAGGCTTCAGCCAGTCCCATCCGGGCTTGGCCACCTTAGTCAGCAAAGTCTGGTCATTATTGACAGCATAGGCACAGGTAACTATATTAATACGTCGCTCACTCCTTGCCTTCTTATTTAACTCGGCAAACTCACGAGCCAGCTTACAGCCGCAATCTCCGACACCGATAACCATCAATTTCATAGTACTTCTATCTCCTCGCCAAAAAACTAGCAGATATATACATTTATGTCAAACAAATCTTTCCACTCTAAACCGATACAATTTTATCGGCTCTTCAACTGATATACCAGCCTTGGCTCGGCAAATTCTGATCTGCTCCTCAACGCTGTCCACACCCTCAAGGTCAGGCAGCAATAACCCGCGCCTGAAACCGCATTCCACAATTACGCCATATTCTTTCGGGTCGAGCTGGTCAACACTTTGCACCTGCTCAGGCTCAGTAAGAACATCCACGCTCAATTCAAGGTCATCCAACTCAGAAGCTTCAACCGGTGTAAACCGAGGGTCCTGCGTAGCCGCACTTATGGCATTGGTTACGATTTCCTCAGCTATGTTCTGCCTTGAGGGTATAAAAGTACCAATGCAACCCCTCAGCTCACCATGTTTCTTAATAGACACAAAAACTCCTGCCTTTCCCTTCATTTCGGCACTAAGCTCTTTTGGTCTGAGAACTTCACCACGGCAAACATAGCTTTTCACTGCCTCTTTAGCTAAATTCACTAGCGGATGAAGCTGCTCTGCCATATCAATACACAACCCCAAGACTACTTTACTATTATCCCTGCATAGCCCACTACACTATCGTAATCGCCAGATGTATCACCGCTGGTCTGATATTTGACAAGTTCCGCTTTTTTAGCTCCCAGATCCTTAGCGGCAGAGATAAGACTAACTGCAGGCGCATAACCGCACATTGATATATCAAATTCATCAACTCGTCTTAATAGCTCGTCCTCATTCAAATCAATTATGGCTTCAATAGCCTGACTATCCTTCCTCCGAGCAGTTTCATGCGGCTCATAATGTGTCATGTCGCTGCTGGCCAGGATTATAACACCCTTCTTCGACTCCTTAATCGCACCGGCCAATTCACTGCCGATTTTCTTATATAAGGCACCGCTGGCATGGCCAATAACTACAGGCACTATCCTAACATCTGGTTTAAAATACTGCAAAAACGGCACCTGAACCTCAAGCGAGTGCTCAAATTGATGTGCCATATGGTCTTCTTCCAAACAGCTTGAGGTGGCTAAAATTCGCTTTCCAAGCTCCGAGTCAATCTCTATATCTCCCAAAGGCGTCCTCCACGTACCTTCAGACATGATACTAAAAGCCTTCCCCCGCCCGGTGTGGTTAGGGCCGAGGATGACAAAGGTTTCCTTGAATTTGACCCTGGATATGACGGCCGCAGCTACCGCACCAGAGTAGATATATCCGGCGTGAGGCGACACCAGTCCGATTGCCTCAACTTTCTCCGCCTTTTTATCCAACATGCTCTCAATCATCCGCCTGAGCCCGCCTGGTGAACCTGGATAAAACTGTCCGGCAACAACTGGACTCCTAATCATGGTGACCCTCCTACCGAAGCCGAGACCTGGCGAGACCAACCAACCATCTTAATATTAAGCTCAGCTCCACAGAACTTGCATTTGGAATCGTCAACGCCGACCACGTGAACATCATAGCCAAACCTCTGAATCACCACTTTACCACAGGAGTAACAGACAGTGTTTTCCGCGCTGTGACCTAGAACATTGCCCAAATAGACAAAGCGCAGCCCGGCTTTCTTACCGATATCGTAAGCCTTCTCCAAAATCGCTATCGGCGTCGGCGGTAAATGCCTGAGGTTATGGTGAGGGTGAAACCGGGTCACATGCCAAGGCGTCAGTTCACCCAACTCATCCATCATCCAGCTGGCGATGCCGTGTAGCTGCTCATCATCGTCATTCATAGTGGGGATTATGTTAGTTACCACCTCAACGTGCATATCCCATTTCTGCTGCGCCCGCTTAGCCACATCGAGAATACCTCGCCACCGGGGTATCTTAGCAAGGTCTCGATATAAGGCATCTGAAAAACCCTTGATATCGACACGCCAGGCATCCAGATAAGGGCCGATGGTATCCAGAGCCTCGGGTGTTAGATAACCGTTGGTCACATAACCTGTGTAAAGGCCTTCTTTTTTGGCCAACTTCGCTGAATCCAGCGTATATTCGAACCATATGCTCGGCTCGTTATATGTCCAGGTAATACCGCCGCAATTACGCTGCTTTGCTAACCTGACAGCCTCTTCTGGTGATACTTGGCGTGATTCGTCTGCCGCACCCGCTGGCTCCTCAACACAGGAAATCTGCCAGTTCTGGCAATGCCTACAATGGAAATTACACCCCCAGGTGCCTAGAGACAAAGCCAGACTCCCCGGGAAAAAATGGAACAATGGTTTTTTCTCAATAGGGTCAACGGCTACCGAGGATGCCTGAGCGTAATTAAGAACATTGAGAACACCACCATCGTTTCGGCGCACCCGGCAAACCCCGAACTTACCCGTCCCGATAACACAACGCCACTGGCAGACGTTGCAACGCACTCTGGAGTCGGGAAGCTTCTCATAAAGCAAAGCCTCTTGCATCAGCCAGCACCCCCAGTCCCATTATAACACACTAGCCCTCCATTCAAAGGAATGTAGGTACACTGCTGGTACTTCTCACTTTTCTGCCTGCCTGAAAGATGCACACCCTATTTAGTCTAAGCCCCTAGACAATGCCTAAAACTTAGTCTACAATTCCTCAGGAGAAACCTGAAAGGGGCAACCATGATTCTGGAACTCAACGAAGCGCAAAAAATACTCCAAAAGAATGCCCGTGAGTTTATGGAGCGAGAAATAATCCCCATTGCTGATGAATACGACCGAAAATACCACCCCTTGCCCAAAGACGTAGCTCTAGAGCTTCTAAAGAAGCTGGTTTCTCTCGGCTATGTAGGCTCAACTTTGCCTCCAGAGCATGGCGGTCAAGGGCTGGACCTCATCTCATACGGTGTCATTGGCGAGGAGCTCGCCCGCGCTTACCTCAGCTTAGCCATGATTGTGCTGATGCAGGACGGCGGTGTGCTCTCCATACTAGCCGCACACGGAACCCCTGAACAAAAGGCAAAGTACATACCGAAGATAATGTCACTGGAAAAAATCACCTGTTTTTGTCTGACCGAGCCCGATGTCGGCTCTGGTGCCCGTGACTTGAAAACCTCAGCCGTGCTTGACGGAGACTACTATGCACTCAACGGTACCAAAACATGGATAACAAACGGTGGCATCGCTGACCTAGCAGTCGTCTTCGCCTCCACCGACCGCAGCAAAGGAGCCAGAGGCATCTCCTGCCTGCTTGTAGATAAAGATGAGTCGCCATTTACCACCAGGGAGCTGCCAAAATTGGGCTGCCGCTCTTGCCCCACTTCAGAAATGAATTTTGAGGATTGCCGCGTTCCCAAGGCTAACCTGATTGGCACCCCAGGCAGTGCCTACCTATTGGCGCTCGCCGAGCTGGCCAGACTCAGAGTAGCCGTTGGTATAGGAGCACTAGGCCTAGCTCAAGCCTCGATCGATGCCGCCGTCAAATACGCCCAAGAACGAAAGCAATTTGGCCGCCCTATCGGCAGCTTTCAGTTAATTCAGGAAATGATCGCTGATATGGCTATCATGACCGATGCCGCCCGCTTCCTCTGCTACCGGGCTTTATACCTCATAGACAAAGGACAAATCCCCTTCAAGGAAGCCTCTATGGCAAAAGCTTACAGCACCGAAATGGCTGTTGCGGTAACCTCCAAAGCCATCCAGGTACACGGCGCCTACGGCATTTCCGAGGAGTATCCTGTCGAGCGCTATTTCCGCGACGCCCGTACCCTTACTTTCCCCGATGGTGCCACCCAAATTCAAAAACTGGTCATCGGCCGTGAGATGCTCGGCATATCAGCCTTCACCTAGGACGCTGCGCTTTCATCTGTCATTCCGAGAGAGCGGAGCGACCGAAGAATCCCGGCGGGGAGAATTGAAGTGAGATTCTTCGCTTCACTCAGAATGACATGTAGAAGGATTCGAATTTATGCTCGTCATCGGCTTAACTGGCAACTTCGGCACCGGCAAGACCACAGTATCTAAAATGCTGGCTGAGCTCGGTGCCACCATAATCGATGCCGATAAATTAGGTCACGAACTTATCCAACCCGATACCGAGACCCACAGAGAGATACTGGCAGCTTTCGGCAGTTCTATACTGAAGCCAAGCGGGGAAATAGACCGCAACAAGCTGGGCAAGCTTGTCTTCGCCGACGCCGCAGCATTAAACAAGCTCAACCAGATAATTCACCCCCGCATATCCGAGACAGCCAAGCAAAAAATAGAGGAATATCGCCAAGCAGGTATCAGGGTCTTAGTCCTCGAAGCTGCACTGCTCATCGAGGCCAACGGCTTGAAGCACCTCGTAGACCAAGTCTGGGTTACCGCAGCACCAGAAGCCACAATAATAAGGCGGCTTAAAAACGAGAGAGGGCTAAAGGAGGAACAGGTCCTGACTCGCCTACAGGCTCAGATGCCATCGGAGGAAAAGGCGAAACAGGCTGATGTGGTCATCGACACCGATTGCTCCCTTGACGAGCTCAGAACAAAAGTAACCGAACTGTGGCACAACCTGCGGTAAGGAAATCCACTTAAACCAGTCATTATCAAAGAATCCAGAACCGGTTCATTGCAGCGACTTATAGGCCTCAATGCTGCCGATATCAAACCACATCTCACTAAAGGTATAAGCACGGACCTCGTCTGTTTCTGCTAGGTAAGCGATGAGGTCGCCTAGATTGTCTCTCTTTCTCTGGGCACAGAATTGAGACAGGATAGGAAATATCCGCGGCGGGAAAATGTAGCAGGCGGTAGCGATGAGGCTCGATTTAGGCCGTGCCGGCTTCTCCTCAAATCCAGCTATCTTGCATCCATCCAGTTGTACAACGCCATACTGGCTGGCTTTGCTCCTGTCGCCGATATCATAAACAGCTACCAGAGTATTTGTGCCATTATAAGCAGCGATGAACTTAGATAGGTCAAGTTCGAAGTAATTGTCGCTGGCAATGACCAGCAAGTCATCGGCTATTTTTTCTTCTCTAATCCAGTAATCCAGTGAGCCTACAGCGCCAAACGCTTGCTCCTCAGTGAAGACCGGCTCGACACACAGGGTAACTGCCCTGCCTACAGTATCCTGCCAGCGGCGAAAATCGGCTTCGAACTTTTTATTAATGTTAACCAGTATATCGATATTTTGTGGAATCTTGTCCACAATGTGGCTTATCAATGCTTTGCCTTTATGCTCCAGAAGACCTTTTGCCTTGGTGGTAGTCAGCGGATAAAGCCTTGTCCCAAAGCCGCTAGCCAGTATCAAGCTTTTCATCTCATATCACTAAATTTCCGGAGGGATGCTCTGAGGAGACCGGTTTATAGAGCTAAATTGATAAGCAGCGATATCTAGGCTTATTATTAACCTTGTTATCTATCGTTGGCTTAAGCCTGCTTTGCCATTGGCACCGTTTGACTTTGTTTCACACCCCACGCTCCCTGTAAAGCCGATCCTTCCAACGGACACTCTGACCGATTATCAGCCGCCAACCAGCATAAATAACAGCAAAAATTAGAAATGAGAACCCAACCGGGTGTACGAAAGCTGAGACGAACGGTTCCTTGAAGCGATTGTCTACCAGCCAGCGCATAAATATTATCATAGCCACCTGGAAAACAACGATGTATCTCCAATCGGTAGGAGCCGCCATCGAAAAATAGGCATTCCATAGCCAGTAGAACGGAGCTAAATAGAAAACGAAACCGGCTATTAACAGCCCAAATAGTGCCAGCGGGGATATTGCCACTATCGCATATATTGACCTGACAAGCCCCTCCCACATCCCCCGCACGCCCTGGTACATGCGCGTTGAAACCACTGACGACAAATCAACTGCGATATGACGACCACCATGTCGAACTGTTTCAACCCCTAGCCAGACATCTTCCAGTATTCTGGCGCCTACTACCTTGTGACCGCCAATCCGCCAGTATTCCTCCCTGGAGAAGAGAAGGAACTGACCGACAGCCAGCGACGGCTTCGGCTCTTTTGACCGCAGAAGCCACCACAGCGGCATCCAGCTCATGATAACGAAATACAGTACCGGCATTCCTATCTTCTCCGGGATGGAAACGGCCAGCTGGCGGGGGAATCCGGAGAGTAAGGAGGGTTTAAGCTCAAGAGCCAGTGCCAGCACGCCGCGCAGCATGTGGGGCGCATGTGTGGTATCGGCATCAACAAACAGCAGCCAGGAACCTTTAGCCTTTTCGGCAAGCTGGTAGCAGGCAAAAGGCTTGCCTGCCCAGCCCTCAGGAAGTGGTTCACCTTTTATAAGTTTTATGCGTTCATCTTTAGCTGCCAACGCCTCCACAAGCTCAGCCGTGTGGTCTGTGGAGTTATCGTCTAAAACCAGAACCTCGAAGTTGGGATAGTCCTGTTTCTGTAATGACTTCAGGCAAGTCTCTATGTTTTCTTCTTCGTTACGAGCCGGAATAAGCACTGAAACTAGAGGCGCTGGCTCTGCTATCTTGCTTTTACGGTCCGGCCTTCTGAGGGCTCTCAAATTAAGTATGAGATTAATCGCAAAGACAACCAGCACGACAGCAACTATTGCCTGATAAATCATCCTCTCAATCCTGCTATCGATGGCCTGCGTTTGCCGTTCTTCTGGCTTGAATCCAGGTTATAAGTCTGCCTTTAAATCTTGGCCTAGTTTTCAGGTCATCAAAGTGTGTCGCCGCCAGTATTGCCGTCACGCACAGCATGAACAGCGGTTCCAATGATACTCCTTTAGCAACCACCAAGTAAATCACAGTGGCTATTGTGGCGAACATCACCCGCCAGGCGTCTCCACGCCAGCCATCGCCGCCTATCAACAGAAAACACAAGATCATAAAGATGACAAGTGCAATGAATATCTCGTGTTGCGGCAGTGCCAACAGTACACCGCCAGTTACTGCCAGCGCCTTGCCCCCATCGAACCGCAGTATCGGGGTGAAAGCATGACCTAAAATGGCGCTCAGCCCTACTGCCATCACCCACACATCAGGCAGTCCAAAGTAGTAATGCGCCAGAGCTACGAAAGGAACGCCTTTTCCTATATCCAGTATCAGGGCAAGAGCAAATGCCTTACGGCCTCCAGCCCGAAGTACATTAAACGCCCCAGGATTGCCGTCTCCATAGTCTCTTATGTCTTTATTTAGCAGCCACTTCCCAATCCACAACGAGAATGGACAGGCGCCCAGCCAAAAGGCGGCCACAATAAGCGCTACAGCATATAATATCTCCACTCTATATATGCCCCCTAGCTATGTGCAGAGTCATACCTCGTATTACAAAGCATAACCCATAACCCTTTCCATGTCAATAGTCGCTTTCCCCTCTGGCGACCTTGGAAGGTCGTAGCTAAATTCGCCAGGATAACAACGGATTTAGTTACCACTGCACAAACATGGGCATAACGACGTGGACGTAGTTATCGACGCCCACGGGGCGGAGGACACCGGGGCTGGAAGAAGTGGTAGTCTCCAGGGCAACTTGCTTTTGGTGCAGGATAGACAGGACATCGGAAAGGTATTTGGCGTTGAAGGCAATCTTGGCTGCCTCGCCGTCAATCAAGGCATCTATCTCACCGACGTTATCGCCGACCTCTTCAGCACGGGCTGAAATATTCATCTTGCCTGGGGTAAGCTCAACGCCGGGGGTGACAGCCAGCCGGACAATACCGCTGCCATCGCGGGCAAAAATGGAGGCCATCTTGATAGCTCGCAGAAACTCAGCTACATCAACAACAGCCCTGGTAACATAACTTTGTGGTATAAGCTGGGAGTAGTTAGGGAAGGTGCCCTGTATAAGCTGGGACACCATCTCTATGGTCTTGAGCTTAAACAAAATCTGGCTCTTTTGCTGATTTACAGTGATTTCAACCGGTTCCTCCTGGTCGGTGAGGAAACGGCTTAATTCGTTCAAGGCTCGCGCTGGTACGATTATGGCAGCTTTATCTTTAACTGGCTCCAGTAGAGAGGTATTATGGACAGCCAATCTAAAGCCATCAGCCGCCGCCAAGGACAGCTTATCTCCATCAAATTCAAGCTGGTTCCCCGTAAGCACGGGGCGGGACTCTTCAGTAGCAGCAGCAAATGTGACCTGGCTAATTCCATCCCTCAAAGCTCCAACCTCAATCTTGGTAGCTATGCCATCGCTGACCTGGGGAATAGGCGGAAAGTCCTGAGCATCAAGGCCGTTGATTCGAGCTTCAAAACGGGCGCACTGAAGCTGAAGAGTGCGCTGATTAAGAGCGATATCTATTTTATCGTTGGGGAGAGAGCTGACAAACTCTGTGAGAAGCCGGGCAGGAATTGTAATAGCACCTTCCTCCTCTATTTTGGCACCTACCCAGCAACTGATGGCTATTTCCAAATTCGTGGCGGCTAGCTTGAGACGGGACTGGTCGGTAGCTATCAAGACATTCTGAGTGATAGGTAAGGTAGTTCGCGTGGCTACAGCTCTACTGACTATGCCCAGTCCCTTGTTAAGATTCTCTTGAAGGCAGGACAGCTTCATGTGACACCCCCCAACATTTGTAGTTACAAAAGTATACCCCGCACGCTGGGTCAAGTCAACGGTTTTGGACTAAATAAATAAGCCAAATGCCCAGAAATATTTATGGCATACATTCAAGCCAGTCCGCTTTATTCCAGCGAGATGGTTCCGCTTTTGCCACCGCTTTTCTTGGTGAGGCGGATATTATCCATCCGCAGCGTATGGTCTACGGTTTTGCACATGTCATAGATGGTCAGGCCGCTTATGGCTACAGCAGTTAAAGCTTCCATCTCAAAGCCGGTCCTACCGCTGCCTTTAACCGCAGCCTTAATATCCACCGCCGAGGCTTTTTCATCCACGGCAAATTCGACATTGACATCATCAATAAGCAGCGGATGGCATAGCGGGATGAGGCGATGGGTCTCTTTGGCCGCCATGATACCGGCGACACGAGCCGCCGCCAGAACATCTCCCTTGGGCAGCTTGCCCTGTTTTAGCAGCTTCAGGGTTTTTGCCTGCATTAAGACCCTGCCCTTGGCCACGGCCTGCCTTTTGGTAACCGCCTTTTCCCCTACATCCACCATCCGAATATCCGGTGATGACCCCATATTTAACCTCCGACTTGAGACATAAGGCGTTTCCTGGAAGTACGTCCCCGCGAGAGCTTATGCTCCTTGGGCTTTTTCTGAATAGCTTCTGTTATAATCTGCTTCAATTTTTCCGGCGAAGCCCCGCCTCGCAGTGGCTGGCGCAGGTCAATCTCGCTGTCGCTTAGCAAGCAGGGACGCAACTTGCCTTCAGCGGTAAGTCGAAGGCGATTGCAATTGAAGCAGAAATGCTGGCTGACCGGGGTGATAAAACCGATGGTGCCACCGGCTTTAGGAAAACGAAGGTATTTGGCCGGGCCGTTGCCGGTGATGGGCAGACAGGGATTCAGCTCCCCCAAAGTATCGAGGCGTTCCTTTACCTCATCAGCCGACATAAATTGAGAGTGACTATTAGCCTTCCTGCCGCTTGAATGCCCTTCCGGTGGATTATCCGTAACAAAGGGCATCAGCTCGATAAAACGCACATGCCAGCCTTCGGTTATGGTCAGTCTAGCAAAATCCAAAATCTCATCGTCATTTATGCCGCGCATGACCACCATGTTTATTTTGACCGGATCCAGTCCGCAAGCCTTAGCCACCTCGATGCCCTCCAAGACGTCGCTCAGCTTGCGGTAACGCGTTATTCGCTTGAACTTATCCTGATTTAAGGAATCGAGGCTGACGTTGACCCGCTTCAAGCCAGCTTTTTTAAGCTCACCGGCATACTCCTTGAGGAGAACGCCATTAGTAGTCAGGGAAATATCATCAATAGCGCTTATATCAGCCAGCATGGCTACCAACTCTGGCAGCCTGGCTCTGACCAGTGGCTCACCGCCGGTAAGCCTGAGCTTCTTGATGCCCAGCTCAGCAGCCAGCCTGACAATTAAGGCAATCTCCTCGTAGGTGAGAATATCGCTGTGAGGCAGCAGATTAATGCCCTCGGTGGGCATGCAGTAGATGCAACGCAAGTTGCAGCGGTCGGTAACCGAGATGCGAAGATAGTTGACGGGACGGTTAAAGAGGTCAGAAAGTCCGGTCATGCTTTCACCTTCTCCGCAAGTCGCTCAAGCACTACATATGCCTTCCGTGCGGCTTCGCCACGATGGCTCACCTGGTTCTTTGTCTCCAATGAAAGTTCAGCTATGGTTCTGTCAAATTCCGGCAGGTAAAAAACCGGGTCATAGCCAAACCCGTTCTCGCCTCTTGGTTCGAAAGCTATCAACCCCTGGCACTCTCCATCACATAGCTCCGTTCTTCCTTCCGGTGAGGCTATGGCGATAACGCATCTGAACTTAGCTGTTCGCTTTTCCCAGGGAACATCCTTCAGCTTGGTCAGAAGATGCTCAACCCTGTCCTTATCGCTGGCCTGTTCACCGGCAAATCGGGCTGATACAATACCAGGCCCACCGTCTAAAGCGTCAACTTCAAGCCCGGAATCGTCGGCCAGTGTAACCAGACCGCTAAACCCGGCATAGGTAGCAGCCTTTAATCGGGCATTTTCCTCGAATGTCTTTTCCTTCTCATCCACAGTTATATCTATACCCTCATCGGTCGGAGTCACCAGCGCAAAGGGCAACCCCTTGAGTAGATGGCGGTATTCACGGAGTTTGCCCCGGTTGGTGGTAGCCAGGAGTAACTTGGGCATTTTCGACCGTCTAGATCTTTTTAAACCTTCCCTCAAGCTTTTTCATCACCTGCGGCATGGTGGTGTATTCCATTTCCTCCAGCGGCAGGCGGTGAGGCTCAAAAGGCCCGTGATAGCGCAGCACATCAGCGATATCCCTGGCCTCCTGACGGGCATTATCGAAAGCCGGGTCATCGAACATGTCGAGTGGCCCAACCAGCTTGCCACCTGAAAGTTGAAAGCCAGCAGCAATAACCCTGGGTGGACCATCAAAACGAGTGGGGTTGCTCTCTCTAACGGCTACAGGCATCAGCGGACCGTTGTGTGAGCCTCTCATCCAGCCCTCCACAATATGTGAATGAGCAAAAGGTTCGAGTATCTCGCCTACGGCGGGGAAATGCCCTTGGGAGCGGACAATACACACCGGGTCATCTTTGCCCACATATCTACCAGCCATCATAGACAGGCGCTGAGTGGAAGAGACCGCCGCTATCTCGCCGCTCTCCCGATGGTAGACAGCTTTAACGCAAAAGCGGCCGGGTGCGCCTATGAAAACCAGCATATCATAGATTTCTTCAGGTGCATTGAAGGCTATCTTCTTGCTCTCTTTAACATCATGAACCTCGAAAGAGAAACCGCCGTGCATATTGCCGGCTATGACCAGACCGATGGTGTTGAAAGGGTCAGCAAAGATTTTATATAGTGGCAGGTTCCAGGCACCCGAAGCAGTTTTATCCGCCATAAAGATGACAATGGTTTCAGCTTCACGCTCGTTTATCTCCATCTCAGCCACCCCGGGGCCCATGCCTTTGACGTTGCCCGAGAAGGCATCAGCCAGCATGTCCTGACCGGCACCGTGCAGCTTCAGCTTCTTGGCTAGCTTGGTGCAGTCGACGAAGGTATCCCAGGCCAGTTTGTGGATTTTCTCGTCTTCTTCTCCCCGCTGGTGAGTCATTATCAGTTGGAGGTCATCACCGCACCTGGTGACATGATAGTCGATTAGCATCCCGGACTTCTTGGCTGCTGCCATGCATTTTTCACCTTTATCCAGCACCTCGGGATGCGAGCTGGAATGGCCAACATAACCTCCGATGTCAGCCTTGATGACGCTTAAAGTTAGTTTCATTTTGCCCCCCTTTATCTATATTTCTTGATATTCGACTATTATATTATACCAAAGCTGGCAGTTGATATTCGCTGAAAACCTTGCGCAGCACGCCGCAGACTTCGCCCAGAGTTGAATATGCACTTACTGCTTCAAAAATATAAGGCATCAGATTCTCGTTGCCATGGGCAGCCTGGCGCAATGCCTCGAGCCTTGTCGAGACCGTCTCATTATCCCTTTCCCGCCGCAGTCGGCTTAGCCGCTCGAGTTGTCGCCTCTCGCCTTCTTTATCCATCTCCAGAATGGGAATCATGGTCGGCTCATCAATAGCATAGTCGTTGACGCCGACAATAATGCGCTTCTTAGTATCTATCTCCTGCTGGTAGCGATAAGCTGAGTCGGCGATTTCTCTGTGGAAGAAACCAGTTTCTATAGCCGGTATAACGCCGCCCAACGAATCGATCCTGCCAAAATAGTCATAGACAGCCTTCTCTGTTTTGTCGGTCAGGCACTCCACGAAATAACTGCCGCCCAGAGGGTCACTAGTATCAGCCACGCCGCTTTCGTGGGCGATAATCTGCTGAGTGCGTAAGGCAATTGTCACTGCTTTTTCAGATGGCAGAGCCAGGGCTTCATCCATTGAATTAGTGTGCAGGGACTGTGTTCCGCCGAGAACAGCAGCCAGAGCCTGAATGGTGGTGCGAACTATGTTGTTTTCTGGCTGCTGGGCAGTTAACGAGCAACCTGCTGTCTGAGTATGGAAGCGAAGCCATTGAGAGCGTTCGCCGCCATTGAACCGCTCTTTAATTTCCCGTGCCCAGATGCGGCGGGCAGCACGGAACTTGGCAATCTCTTCAAAGAAATCGTTATGACAGTTAAAGAAGAAACTGAGCCGGGGAGCGAAATCATCCACCTTCAGCCCGCGGTCAATGCCTGCCTGAACATAGGCTAGACCATCGGCCAGAGTGAAAGCCAGTTCCTGGACGGCGTTGGCACCGGCTTCGCGGATGTGGTAACCGCTGATGCTGATGGTGTTCCAACGCGGCACCTGCCTCATGCCGAATTCAAAAGTATCAACGATAAGGCGCATAGAAGGTTGTGGCGGAAAGATATAAGCATTTTGCGCCATATATTCTTTCAGTATATCGTTCTGTATAGTGCCACCCAGATTATCCAGAGGTATGCCCCGTTTCTGGGCGTTAGCCAGATACATAGCCCAAATAACCGCTGCCGGGCCATTTATAGTCATAGAGGTAGTTATCTCATCAACGGGAATGCCGTCAAACAATATCTCCATATCGGCTAAGGAGGAGACAGCTACACCACACTTCCCAAATTCCCCCTTAGCTTCAGGGGCATCGGTATCGTAACCATTTAGAGTCGGGAAGTCGAAGGCAACGCTCAGCCCGGTTTCTCCATGCTCCAGAAGGTACTTGTAGCGAGCATTGGTCTCCTCGGCACATCCGAAGCCAGCAAACATGCGCATCGTCCACAGCTTGCCTCTATAGCCTGTAGGATGGACACCACGTGTATACGGATACTCGCCGGGAAAACCCAGATCCCGAAGATAGTCTAAATCAGCAATATCGAGAGGCGTGTATACACGTTCAATGGGAACGCCGGAGGCGGTGACGAAAGAATCTCGCCTTTCCTCAAAACCCTGAGTCCGAGCATGCCACTGGGTGGCCTTTTCCTTCAATTCTCTACTTTTTTCTTGCCCCGACACTTTACACTCCCAATCGTGCGGATAGGTCTAAATCTGTCCATACGTTTCTGTCCCAACTTTTGCCTCTTTCACTCTGTCATCCCGAGCCAAGCGAAGGGTCTAGATTCTTCGCCCATAGAGCCCAGAATGACAAAGGGCGCTGCTAAACAGCCTCAATAATCGATGCCCCTACGAGATAATATCCCTTTATCATACGGATGCTTTACCTTGACCATATCGGTGACTAAATCAGCCAGCTCGATTAGCCTCGGGTCAGCGTAGCGGCCGGTGAGTATAAGCTCTACATTTTCCGGCTTGTCATGTATCAGCTTTATGACATCATCAAGGTCGATCAGCTTCCATGCAGTGGCAATGTTCGCTTCATCTAGAATGACCACATCATATTTCAGGCTGAGCATGGCTTTCCGGGCAGCTTCCAGGGCTTTTCGAGCTTCTTCCTTTTCCTCCGGCTTAACGTTAGCCGGGTCAACAAAATCCTGAAACCCAAAGTTCTCAAAAGTGACGTTGGATAGCTCGGACAGGGTTTTTTGCTCCCCGTAAGGAAAGTCGCCCTTCATAAAGTAAACGATGTGCACGCTGAGACCCTGTCCCAGGGCACGTAGAGCCACCCCTAAAGCTGCTGATGTTTTGCCCTTGCCGTCACCGGTAAAAATCTCGACCAAGCCCCTGGTTGAAGCCTCAGCTGATCCCTTCGCCACCGTAGCGGCAGTTTAACAAAAAGCCAAATATAGTGTCAAACGATGGGCAACGCACAAAAAGCGCACATCAAAGCGTGAAAAGCAACTCAAAATCAAGGATATATATTTACGGATTTGACATTC
>Ga0209427_10000753_pt1 | contig 35649 bp, 30 predicted proteins | sample DeeMarSWOR136_30_FD_187465 | JGI IMG/M metagenome (GOLD analysis project Ga0209427, IMG submission 187465) | Marine sediment microbial communities from White Oak River estuary, North Carolina - WOR-1-36_30 (SPAdes) (version 2) | ecosystem: Environmental > Aquatic > Marine > Intertidal zone >...
CTGACCGTTGATCTTCAGCGCCGCCTCTATACCCGCAGCCACCGCTGCCGTGTTCTCGAACAGTGAGTGGAGCCAGGGTACCTCCCACGCTGACTCAGGATACTTGGAGCTGAACACCTCAAGACACCCTGTGGAGTTAACCACGATTACGTTGCGACCCGCTGCCCTCAATACCAGGCGGGCAGCCAGCGACTGACCGCACCCGGGACAGGCAGTATGCCCGGATGCAAACAGATGGTCACCAAATTTGTCCTGTTCTTCTACTTCAAGCATCGATCCCCTCCAGTTCCAGTTCCTCTTTCAGGCCGATGAAATCAGCATCCTCAAACTGCTGTTGCGCTTTCTTAATAGCTAGCTTTATGTCATCTATGGTGACGTCTCTCCCGCCGAGACCGATGACGAACCCGCTGATCCGTGGAGACGCGTCACGACCCTGGAAAATCGCTCTCATGTCGGTAGCGACTGCGCCGCTGGCTCCCAGGGAGATGTCCTTCTCGATAACGACGATGTTCACGGCGTTCCTCAGCGCCTCGTAGAGTGCCTCCTTGGGAAAGGGCCGGTAGCATATCATCCTGAGAAGGCCAACCTTTTCGCCCTCGGTCCGCAGTTCATCTATAGCATCCTTGATAGTGCCCGCCATCGAGCCCAGAGCCACAACAACGGTGGAAGAATCATCAACGTGATAGTTCTCAAAGAGACCGTAAGATGGGCGGGCAAAGGTGTTGCTGAAATCGCGCGCCACCTCTTCCACTATGGGTATTGACTTCTTCAGTGTCTCCTGAATCATGTACCGCGTCTCCATGTACTTCTCAGGGTCAGCGTAGGCACCCATAGTCGAAGGATTTTCGACGTCGAGCTTATATATCGGTTCGTAGAATGGTAAGAAAGCATCCGCCTTCTCCTGGTCGGGGAGGTCCACTATCTCATAGGCATGAGGCAGCACATACCCATCCGCGCAGACCATAACCGGCAGCATCACCCGGTGGTCCTCGGCGATACGATACGCCTGAAGAAGCAGGTCGCAGGTCTCCTGGTTGTTCTCGGCATAGAGCTGGATCCAGCCGCTGTCCCTCAATATCATCGAGTCCTGCTGGTCATTCCAGATATTGAGCGGCGCCGACACCGAGCGATTGACGCAGATCATCACCACCGGCAGGCGCATGCCCGAGATATTGAAAATCACCTCGCTCATCAATAAAATGCCCTGGGAGGAGCTACAGGTGAAAACCCTGGCGCCAGCAGCGCAAGCTCCCAGGCATACCGATGCCGCTGAATGCTCGCCCTCGACGTTGATGAACTCCGCTTCCAGGTCACCATCAGCCACAATCTGCGACAGCTCTTCGACAATCAGGGTCTGCGGGGTTATCGGGTAGGCTGAGATAACCTTGGGGCGGCACAGCGCCACCATCTCGGCCATCGCTCGCGCGCCCTGCAGCATTCTTCCTTTAACCATGTTCGTCCTCCTCCGATACCATCTCGATGTCCTCAACGGGACAGACGTTAGCACAGATGCCGCAGCCCTTGCAGTAATCCTCGTTGGCATAATAGGTCTTCTGCCCCGTGCCGAAGATACAGCCTTCGGGGCAGCTTAGGGCACACAAATCGCAGGCAATACACCTCTGATGCAGGAAGTGTGGCTTGCCTGCTGTACGCCAGCTCCCTGTTTTATTGACACGGCTTCCTCCAGGATGGGTTACCGTACCCAGCGTAATCTTCATAATCAATTCCCCCGGTTCTTGACCTCGTTGTACGCCTCGACAAGCGCCTTCCAGTTATCCTCCGCCGCCTTCCCCGAGAAACGAGTGTAAATAGCTTTCTCGAGCGCCTCCAGGCTCAGCTCCCCTGTCGCCGCAATGAAAGCGCCGATGAGAGCGGTGTTAACCCTATCGGCACGACCCATGATCTCCCTGGCAATACGAGATGCCGGCACGGTCAATACCCAGCCACCAGTTACGAGGCCAAGCTCAGACGCGGGTTTACTATGGTTGATGACAGCGAGACCGCCCGGTTTCAATCCGGCGACGACATCGAATCCCCTGAGCAGGGTTGGGTCCTGTACCAGCACATAGTCAGGCTTGTAAATCTGGCTGCGCACCCGGATTGGGTTATCGCCAATGCGGACGAACGCATTCATCGGCGCTCCCATGCGCGCCGCCCCGAAAGTGGGAAACGATAAAGCGTACTTCCCATCCTCGAAGGCAGCGTTGGCCAGGATCGTCGCCGTGGTGATAGCCCCCTGTCCTGCTCGCGCGTGGATACGAATCTCCTTCATCATTTGACCTGTCTCCAAATCTGTTGCAGCTATAAAAATAACACGCTCTTTTACCCAACAACCACGTTCACCAGCCGCCCTGGTACGTAGATAACGTTCTTTATCTGCTTGCCATCGATATGCGCCCGCACGCGCTCCCGGCTCAATGCCAGCTCACGGGCCTCTGATTCAGTAATGGAAACCGGGACGGATACCCGGTCGCGAAGCTTGCCGTTGACCTGGATTACCAGGGTAACCTCCTCCTCCGCAACCAGCTTTTCGTCCCATGAGGGAAAGGACTGATTGTGTATGCTGTAGGCATGGCCGGTCCGTTCCCACAATTCCTCAGCCATATGAGGCGCCGTGGGGGCGAGAAGAAGCATCAGCTTATCGACCGCATCCTGCCAGGCACTACCAGCAACCCCGCGCTCGTCCTTCAATTTCGACAGGTAGTTTGTGAACTCCATGAGACCGGCAAGCATGGTGTTGAAGCGGAACTTCTCCAGGTCTTCGGTAACCCTTCTAATCGTCTTATGAGTCTGGTGGCGCAGCTCATTCTCCGCCTCCCGGTCCATCCGGGGCAAATCCGTTCCCCTTTGCTCTTCCAGAATGAGATTCCAGACACGGTTGAGCCAGCGCCAGATGCCGCTGATGCCGCTATCATCCCAGCCACCACCCTGCTCCCAGGGCCCAACGAACATGAGATAGCCGCGTACTGTGTCCGCACCCAGTCTCGCCACATATTCATCGGGGTTTACCACATTGCCCCGCGATTTGCTCATCTTCTGCCGCTCCATGACGATGGTCCCCTGATTGAATAAACGGGTAAAGGGCTCGTCGAAGCTCACCAGCCCCAGGTCCCGGATCGCCTTGTTGAAGAAACGGGCATAGAGCAGGTGCATCGTGGCATGCTCCGCCCCTCCAGTGTACTGGTCCACGGGCATCCAGTAAGCAAGCTTCTCGGGATCGAAGGGTCCCCGGTCATAGTCTGGACTGGTATAGCGCAGGAAATACCAGTTGGAGCATATGAAAGTGTCCATAGTATCGGTCTCGCGGCTGGCCGGACCGCGGCACTGCGGGCACGTGGTGTTTACAAATGATTCACAGTATTTGAGCGGCGACTCGCCCGTGGGTTTGAACTCAGCGTCCTCTGGCAGCAGCACCGGCAGGTCGCTCTCCGGGACAGGAACAGTGCCACATGTTGGGCAATAGACAATGGGAATCGGCGCCCCCCAATACCTCTGGCGGGAAATCAGCCAGTCACGCAGGCGGTAGCTTTCGGTGCGCCTGCCGTAACCATTGGCCTCCATGAAATCGGAAATAGCCTCCTTCCCCTGCTCGCTGGGCATGCCATCGAACTGCCCCGAGTTGACCATGGTGCCCGCCTCGACGTAGGCCTCCGTGAACTCCTCCCCCGACCACCCGTCGGGAGCGATAACAACCCTGATCGGCAAACCATAATCATGGGCGAACTCGAAATCACGCTGGTCGTGAGCGGGCACCGCCATCACCGCCCCGGTACCATAGCTCAGCAGAACGTAGTCAGCAATCCACAGCGGCACCTTCTCTCCATTGAGCTTGTTGACCGCGTAGCTACCGATAAAAACCCCCGTTTTCTCCTTCTCCGTGGACAGCCGCTCGACCTCCGTCTGGCTGCGCGCCCGTTCAATGTAAGCCTGGACCTCCTCTTTGCACTCAGGAGCAGTCAGCTTCGCTACCAGAGGATGCTCCGGGGCAAAGACCATAAAGGTGACTCCAAAGATAGTATCGGGTCGGGTGGTAAATACCCTGATCTCCTTCTCCTCAACCCCCTCATAGTCGAGTCCGAAAGATATCTCCACGCCATAGCTCTTGCCGATCCAGTTGCGCTGCATCAGCTTTACCCGCTCAGGCCACTCAATTCCGGAGTGCTCGAGGAGTTCATCAGCATACCTGGTAATCCTGAAGAACCACTGCTCGAGGTCACGCCTGATAACAGGGGTGCCACAGCGCTCGCAGAGCCCGTCCCCGACAACCTGCTCGTTAGCCAGTACTGTCTGGCACTCGGGACACCAGTTGGCCGGAGACTTGCTGCGGTAAGCCAGCCCGGCATGGTAAAGCTTGAGGAAAAACCACTGCGTCCACTTGTAGTAATCGGGGAGGCAGGTAACAACCTCGCGGCTCCAGTCATACATAGAGCCCATGGTCTTCAACTGGCGTCGCATAGTCTCGACGTTCTGCATCGTCCACGTATAGGGATGGATGCCTTCCCTGATGGCTGCGTTCTCGGCAGGAAGACCGAAGGCATCGAAGCCCATGGGATGCATCACGTTGTAGCCCTGCATCCGCTTGAAACGGGCATGGACATCCGAAGGGGCCATCGCATACCAGTGCCCGATGTGAAGGTCCCCCGAAGTGTAGGGGAACATGGTCAGCGCGTACCACTTTGTGCGCTCTGAATTCTCGTGCACCCGGTAGAGGTTGTCGGCTTCCCATCTGGCCTGCCACTTCGTCTCGATCTCCTGGGGATTATACTTTGGCACCATCTTCCTATCTCTTGCAGGGTAATGATAACATAAAAACCCGTAGCCTGTTAACACTCCTACGAGCATATTATGCAAGGCTAAGCTATGGTATAATGAGGCTGTCAGGTCGACCGCCGGATGCATTCGCTTTAGATTCGCTATCAATAACCGATATACGCTAGATAGGTAGGAAGCATGAGCACCTGGAACTCGGAAAAGAAAACGGTACTTGAGGCTGCCCAGAGGATGGCGCAGGAAGGCTATGTAGTGGGCACCGCTGGAAATGTGAGTATGCGGCTCGACGAACCCAGTGGACGGGGACTGGTGGCTATCACTCCGAATGACAGATATTACGACAATCTCACTGTAGATGATATCGTGGTTGTGGATTTCGACGGGCAGCAAGTTGAGGGAGAGCTAAAAACCTCCGTAGAGACGATGTTGCACATCGGTATATACAAAGCCCGTAAAAAGGTAAATGCCGTTATGCACGTACATCCCGTCTATGCCAGTATTGTAGCGGTTACCGGCCTTGGGATTCCCCCCATTCTGGAGGACCAGGTTACCTATCTCGGCGGGGAGATAAAGATCGCGCAGTATGCACTTTCTGGCACCGATGAACTCGCTAAGAATGTCATCTCGGCACTGGGTGCCAATAACGCTGTCTTATTAGCGAATCATGGTGCGCTCAGCGTCGGGAGAAATATGAAGGAAGCGTATACCAACTGCGCGATGCTGGAGAAGACAGCGAAAATATACGTCTATGCGCGTAACAGCGGCACAGAAATCCGCCAGGTTCCTGCCGAGCCTCTGGCTGTCATGCAGGCTTTCTTCAATTACCACCACGGCGATAGCTAACAGGCACTCCACCATTAGATTCAGGCAGGTGATAGATATATCAATATCTCTTATCGGAGATGCTTAGGTGTCAGAGCAAGATAAGCTCTACATGGGAATAGACGTCGGTTCGGTCAGCCTGAACATAGCTATAATCGACGAACAGGTCAACCTGCTTGCCAGCATATATCAGCGAACCAAAGGACAGCCTATCCCGGCTCTTCTTAATGCCTTCAATAGCCTCGCCAAGGATTTCCCCCTGCTAAGCGGGGTGGTGGTTACCGGAAGCGGCCGTGAACTGATTGCCGATATACTAGGTGTAGCTAAAGAGAACGAAATCATCACACAGGCAAAGGCTGTGACCCACTTTCATCCCGAGGTCAGGACGGTCATCGAGATCGGGGGGCAGGATTCGAAGCTTATCTCACTGGAGCGAGACGAGCAAAACGGGAAATCGATCATCGTTGACCACGCTCTGAATGAGATATGCGCCGCCGGCACCGGTTCATTCCTCGACCAACAGGCATACCGTCTCGGTATTTCCATTGATAAGGAATTCGGCGCTCTGGCACTGAAGTCTAAAAAGCCAGCGACCATCGCCGGCAGGTGCAGTGTCTTCGCCAAATCCGACATGGTCCACCTCCAGCAGGAGGGAACACCGAAACAGGATATTGTTGCCGGGCTGTGCTACGCCCTGGCCAGGAACTATATAAGCAACCTGGGCAAAGGCAAGAAATTCAAGAAGCCCGTAGCATTCCAAGGAGGGGTAGCTGCCAATCAGGGGGTTGTCAGAGCATTTGAAGACCTTCTGCAACTGGAGAAAGGCGAGCTGATTATCCCCGAGCATTTCCTTATCACAGGAGCACTGGGCTCGGCTATCACGGCACTCGAAGGTGAAACCAGCACCCCGCTGGAGCTTAGCCAGGCTGCAGAGGATTTAAAGCAATACCTGATTAAGACAGCCAGCGAAATAAAACATGGCTATCTGAAGAGACTGGTGTACAAAGACGGTGCCAGTCCCTCCACCGAAGACTATAGCGGGCATAAGGGGCGGAAGGAGAAGGTGTATTTAGGGATAGATGTAGGTGCAGCCAGCACAAACATCGTCATTCTGGACGATAATAAGAACCTGCTGCGCAAGCGATACCTGATGACTGAAGGCGAGCCTATCGAGTCGGTTAAGAAAGGGCTCCTCGATATAGCCAGCGGGATAGAGCGCCTCCTTGACGTCCAAGGGGTAGGAGTCACCGGCAGCGGACGCTATTTCGTCGGTCACTTCGCTGGCGCCGACGTGGTCATAAACGAGATCACGGCACAGGCAAAGGCCACCATGGAAATAGATGGCTCGGTGGATACTATCTTCGAGATCGGTGGTCAGGACTCAAAATTCATCTCGCTCCGAAACGGCTCGGTGGTTGATTTTGAAATGAATAAAGTCTGCGCCGCAGGAACAGGCTCATTCCTCCAGGAGCAAGCGGACAGACTGGATGAAAGAATCAATGACTTCAGCAAACTCGCCTTCGACTCGAAAAACCCCGCTGACCTGGGTACACGGTGTACCGTCTTCATGGAGTCAGACCTGATACACCACCAGCAGGTAGGCTCAGCCAAGGTCGACCTCATAGCAGGCCTCTCCTACTCCGTAGCCTACAATTACATAGAAAAGGTAGTGGGAAATAAGAGAATCGGCGAGCGCATATATTTTCAGGGCGGTGTGGCAGCAAACAGGAGCGTGGCTGCCGCCTTCGAGAACATCCTGAATAAGCAAATCACCGTGCCCGAGCACCACGAGGTAACCGGCGCCATAGGCGCTGCATTGATCGCGCGGGAAAGAAGAAAAGGAAGCAGGCAAAAAAGCAGCTTCGCGGGCTTCGACCTGAGAGACAGGGAGTACAGGGTTAAAACCTTCGAGTGTAAGCATTGTCCCAACCACTGCGAGATAAAGAGGGTATTCGTCGGCAGCGAATCGAAGTCGTTCTACGGCGGCATCTGCGACAGGTACGATGTCAAGCGAGGCGAGAGCGCGGGGAAAGGTCTGCCGGACCTGTTTAAGGAGCGAGAGGAACTGTTGCTCAGCTACTACAGGGAGGGCGAAGCCAATCCCGACACTGTGACCATCGGTATCCCCAGAATGCTTATGTTCTACGAGCAGTTTCCGCTGTGGGCCACATTCTTCCAGGAACTGGAGCTACAGGTAGTGATTTCCGACAAGACCAACAGGAAGCTCATCAATAAGGGACTTCAGTTGATACTGTCCGAGATGTGCTACCCGGTCAAAGTTGCCTATGGTCACGTTGAGAACCTCGTCGAGAAGAAGGTGGACTATGTCTTTCTGCCCAACGTCATCGACCTGGAGCGGACAGCGGACGATGCAGAAAGAAGCTATAACTGCCCCTATATCCAGGGTATCCCCTTCATACTGGGGCCTGCTTTCGAAGAAAGGGTGAAGCTGATTAACCCTACAATATACATGGCAGAGGAAAAGTACAACCTCAGGCAGAAACTGGTTCAGCTGGGCCGGATGCTGGGAAAAAGGGCCAAGGATGCCGCCCGAGCCGCAGATACCGCTATCAAGGCTCAGCATGAGTTCCAGGATAAGTGTCAGCAGCGAGGTCGTGAGGTGCTTCAGGGCTTGAGCAGGGACAACGAGGCGGTGGTGGTCATAGGCAAGCCCTACAATGTCCACGATATAGGGCTTAATCTAAACATACCCAAGAAATTGCGAAATCTGGGGGTGCTCGCAATTCCCTTCGACCTGCTGCCCCTGGGCTCGGTCAGGTTGCCCCCTCACTATTTCAACCTTGTCTGGAAGAATGAGCAGAATCTCCTGAGAGCGGTGATATTCGCCAGGGACCACAGGAGCCTGAATCCGGTATTAATTACAAATTACGGCTGCGGCCCCGACGCCTTCTTTATGAAATATCTCGAGGACACCATGGGAGAAGACCCCTGCCTGGTTCTGGAGGTGGACGAGCATAGCGCCGACGCCGGAATAACAACCCGGATCGAGGCCTTCGTCGATACCGTCGACAGGCCCAAGACAGCAGCAATAGAGAAGCAACAGTTAGACCTGACTGTCATAATACCCTCTGGTGAGATTAATTTCTTGAAGCCGTCGAAGAAAGTAAGGCAGCTGGATAAGACCATCTACATACCGAACATCGGTGGTCATTCCAGTATATGGGCTGCTGCACTTCAAGCGGCAGGATTGGAGGCAGAAGTCCTGCCCAAACCCGACGAAAGGTCGGAGGAATTAGGGAGAAGATACGCCTCCTCTAAGGAATGTCACCCCTACCTGCTAACCACCGGCGACCTGGTGCGGATGACAGAACTTGATGGTTTCGACCCCGACCGCTCAGCGTTTCTCATGCTTAACTTCGACGGCTCATGCCGTTTAACCCAATACGCCATATCACAAAAGCTGGTCCTCAAGAGATTGGGGCTCTCACACATTCCCATACTCGCCCCCAGAACCTCCATTCGCCTCGATGAGTCCACCTGGCTCTTCGGACTCGTCTGGGGCAAAGCGCTCTGGAAGGGGTGGCTGGCAGTAGACGTCCTGCTGAAAAAAGCAGCCAGTATTCGACCGTATGAAATAAACAAAGGCGAAACAGACCGCGTTTACGAAGAGGCGGTGGCGCATATAGCCTCGGCGCTTGTCAGGGGAACTTTCCCCGAGGCGCTGGGGAATGCAATATCAGCTATGGATAGTATCCCAATAAAGAAAGAGAATAGACCCATCATAGGAATCGTCGGCGAGTTCTATAGCTGCATGTGCCCCTGGGCCAACAACGATATAGTCAAAGAGCTCGAGGCACAAGGCGCTGAGGTGAGGTTAGGTCCAACCACAACTGACTACCTGGTATATTTCAACCATGTGTATCCCAATACCTACCTCTCCTTTAAAAAATATATCACCGCGCTGTATTACCATCTCCGGAGGTACTGGCATATATACTGGCAGAGGAAAATCGAGGATGCGCTGGGAGAGGAACTCTCGGACTGCAGGATACCGCCTGTCAAACAGAGAGAGGATATGGCCTCTCCCTATGTCAGCGCAGCCATAGACCCGGTGGTAACGGTAAATGTCAGTAAAGCACAAGGCTATGCAGCGCGGGGGTGCAGCGGTATAGCCAACCTGATAGTCCTCAACTGCCTCTACGGTGGCTTATGCACCGCCGTCTATAAGAAGATACAGAGAGAGCACAATAATATCCCCATACTCACTATGATATACGACGGTTTAAAGCAGACTAACGAGAAGACAAGGATCGAGGCATTTATGCATCAAGTGAAGTCTTATCAGGAAAGATACGGCAACAGCGATTAGCCAGTCTGCCAGGTTAAAGCACTACTGTTATAATACCCACACTGAACCCGGAAGCTCCGCCTACCAGGGCCACATTACTGTTCTCCCTGACACGGCCTTCCTCCACAGCGTCCGCTAGCGCGATAGGAATACTCGCCGCGGCGGTATTACCGTATTTACTGACGGTAATCATAGCCCTCTCCACAGGAAGGCCTACGATTTTCATAATCCTCTCGGTAATCGACTGCGTTACCTGATGCGGTACCACCAGCTCCACATCGTCAAATGCCCAACCGGTATTCTCGAACATCGACTTCATGGCCGGGGGGATCTGCCTCATGGCAAGCCTGTTGATATCGGCACTGTGCGATACAAAGTAGTACTGGGACAAATCGAAAGGACAAAGCGTGCCGCCACCCTTGATGGTAGCCAGGTCCCAGGCACGGCCATCGGAACTGAAGAAGGTCTTACGGATGCCTCGGCCCGTATCCTCCGCAGCTTTGAACACAACTGCTCCACCACCGTCACCCAGGGTGAACGCCGAGAAACCAAGCCCCAGCTCCTCCATGGTCTCGATATCCCAGTTAACAAACTTGGAGAGCACCTCGCCCGCAGCCACCAGGCCTACCTTGCAGCGCCCGGTACGCATGAAAGCATCCATGATATCAACGCCATTGAGGAAGCTATTACAGGCGTTCTTGGTATCCATGCAATGAGCATTGAGAGCCCCCAGCTTCGCCTGGACTATGTTTGCCGTTGCCGGCTCAGCGACGTCGTGCGAGGCGGAGGCGAATATCAGGATGTCTATTTCTTCGGGTTCCACTCCTGCCCTCTCCAGCGCTATCTTGCTGGCCTCATATGCCATATCAGAGGAGATCTGGTCTCCAGTGACATATCTGCGCTCCCTGACCCCGGTAATCTTCTCAATAGTGCCCAGAGGCATATTGAACTTGTCCTCAAAGCCCACCGTCTTCTCAATGTACTCCGATGTCATCACCTTTTCGGGGACGTACTTGCCCACACCGGCAATAACAGAGGTAATCCGCTGATGGGGAAGAAGCTCTTCGGGAAGATACTTGCTGACCTGCCTGATGACCGTAGAGGCTGTCTTAGAGGCAACAAGCAGCTCTGGAACCTGCTCGCGGGCTTCATGGTAAGCTGCGGAGGCAACCTTGGTGGATAATCCCACCACAGGAACCTTCTTGCCCACCTTGTCTACGGTTTCCGCAACCTTATCTACGGTTTCCGTAAACTTCTCCGTCACTAAGTGGGTAACTTCGCTCGCCGTTACCTTTGGCGGCTTTTTGACCCGCTTCTTTTTTAGGGGTTTTTTCATCACCGCGTCTCTTGAAAAATACGCTCCGGGTAATTATAAATTCTATTCCTGCATAGGGAATATGTCAAGTAAAACAAAGTCCCAAGCAATGTAGTAAAAAAGTACTCGGGCGTTAAAAACCTGATGGCTAATACCGGGGGACTATTCTAGGCTGTCTTCTGCTTCTTTTTCTTGCTCTTGATGCTGTCATATATCGCCTGAGCCTCTTTGGGAGTGGCGTTATCATGGATGATGGCGCGCAGTGCCTTTATCATGGCTACCGGGTATTCGTTCTGCCATACATTCCTCCCCAGGTTCACACCCACAGCACCCTTTTGGATACCATCGTGGACAAACTCGAACACCTCCAACTCCGTATCCACCTGGGGACCTCCCGCCATGACCACCGGAACAGGACAACCACCGGTTACCCTATCGAAGTTCTCACACCAGTAGGTCTTCACCACTCGCGCGCCCAGTTCAGCGGCAATACGGCTGGCTAAAGCGAGGTAGCGTGCATCCCGCTTCTCGAGCTCCTTGCCCACCGCGGTAACCGCCATCACGGGGATGCCGTATTTCTCGCCTTCGTCGACAAGCTTCGACAGATTCAGCAGCGAGTCTTTCTCATAATCGCTGCCCACGAAGATGGATATGCCCACCGCCGCCACGTTCAGGCGGATAGCTTCCTCCATAGAGGTCGTGATCCCCTCATTAGCGAGGTCCTTGCCCACCATGCTTGTACCCCCGGAAACCCTGAGAATAATCGGCTTAGCCTTATCAGGGTCGACCGAGGAACGCAGCACGCCCCTGGTGATGAATATGGCATCGGCATAATCCAGAATTGGCTCGAGCGTTTTGCGTGGCTGCTCCAGCTTCCTGGTCGGTCCCTGAAAATAGCCATGGTCGATAGGTAAAAACAGGCAGCGCCCATCCGATTGAATGAGCTTCGACATACGGTTCGCCATACCCCATTCCATCTCGATAGCCCTCCTAAATCCTACACTTTGTACACTGCGCCTCTAGTCTATGAGAGTGTTTTCAGTTAGTCAAGACGCTTGGGGCGCTCCCTAGACCTGCCTGATAACCCCAACAACTTTGCCCTGGACTTCCACGTTATCAGGAGCAGCGTAGATTGGCTCCATCTGCGCGTTGGCCGGCTGGAGACGAATTCGATCGCGCTCACGGTAGAGCTTCTTCAGGGTTGTCTCCCCCTCCGCTTTAAGCCAGGCGGCAATCATCTCGCCGTCCTCGGCGGTAGCAACCTGCTGCATCAGTACAATGTCGCCGTCATTTATCAGGGCATCGATCATCGACGTTCCCTTAACCCTTAAGGCAAAAACCCTGTCCATATTCCGGGTGAGTTCGCTGCTGACCTCCACCATATCAAGCGGCTCCATTTCCCAAGTATCAGATGTCGGCACCGGCACCGGCTCGCCAGCAGCTATGTAGCCGATGACGGGCACCCTCACCACGCGCCTCCGCTCCTTATCGAGGAGCTCGATGCCTCTCGACACCTCGCGGTCACGCCGTATATGGCCCTCCCTCTCCAGAATTTTGAGATTATAGTCCACTACCGAGGTCGAACTGATTCCGCACCCTTTCAGTATGTCCCTGATAGTCGGAGGATAATCCTTTTCCTCGCGGAAACGGCGCAGGAAGGCAAGGATGCGCCTTTGCTTGTCGGAGAGCACTTTCATTTCTCACCCCTCAGCTATGGTATCGAACTCTTGTTCTATTTATGTAGAGCTTACCACGCTAAATGAATGCTGTCAATACTCCCTCGAAAAAGGGAAAAGCTGCTCTGAGGAGCAGCTTTGATTCTATGTTTCCCAGTTACCGCGCTCTGTTTGATTATATTGTCGCTTAGCTTTCGGCGGAGAATGCCACGTTGAACTTCTTCATAAGCCTCGACTTATGACGGGCAGCGTTATTCGCGTGAATAATCCCCCTCTGCACTGCCTTGTCAAGGGCTATCGTCGCTTCCTGTAATGCAGCTTTAGACTGCTCCAGTTCATTATTCAGAATGAGGTCCTCAACTTTTTTAATTAAGGTCTTTACCTCACTGATGACAGCCCTGTTGCGGCTTCGCTTTTCGGCTATTATGCGAATCGATTTCCTGGCCGACCTGGTATGTGCCAACTTCCAAACCTCCAGGGAAGAAATATTACACCATCACACTGATTTTGTCTACAGGGCGTCGCAACTTGCGCAATACAAACCGCCAAAGTATAATCGCAACTACTGGAAGGCACTGGAAGATATGTCAGCATTAGATAGATTGTCAGCCCTGCTTCCCGATACCGCAGGGGTAAATGGAGAAGGCCACCTCACCATCGGCGGCTGCGACGTGGTAGAGCTCGCTGCTGACTTCGGAACACCGCTCTATATCTTCGATGAAGCCACCTTGCGCCGAACCTGCCGGGATTACCGTGAGGAGTTCAGCCGGGTTTATCCTGATTCACTGGTGATTTATGCCGCCAAGGCTTTTCTCAACAGAGCACTGGCGACGGTTATCAGAGAGGAGGGCCTGGGACTGGATGTGGTATCTGGAGGTGAGCTTAGTATAGCCAGGGCGGTCGACTTTCCTATGGAGAAGGTCTATTTCCACGGCAACAATAAGCTGCGGGATGAGATAGAACTGGCGGTCTCTTGCAGAGTAGGGCGTATCGTCATCGATAACCTGCAAGAGATCCCGGTGATTGACAAGATAGCCAGAGAAGCTGGTATTATCCAAGATGTACTGCTCAGGCTTACACCCGGCATCGACGCACACACCCACCACCATGTCGCTACCGGCATCATCGACAGCAAGTTCGGTCTACCTATTACTACGGGACAGGCCGAAGAAGCGCTGGTCGCGGCGATGTCGGCTGCTACGATGAATCTCATCGGACTGCACGTCCACCTCGGTTCTCTCATCTACTCCGCAGAGCCTTACCAGGAGGCAATTAAGGTCGTCTTCCGATTCGCCGCTGAGATTCGGGACAAGCATGGCTTCGAACTACACGAGTTCAGCCCCGGAGGCGGGTTCGCCATTCAATATACGCAGGATACGCCAGCCCCGGATGTCACCTACTTTGCCAGCGCCGTCGCCGAGGCTGTACAATCGAGCAGCAGGGAACTGGGCGTAAAACCGCCCCGTCTCATCGTCGAGCCGGGAAGAGCGATTGTGGGCCGCTCGGGGGTAGCCGTTTACCAGGTGGGGACGATTAAAGAAATCCCCGGCGTGCGCAAGTATATCTCCGTGGACGGGGGAATGGCGGACAACATAAGGCCTGCCCTTTACGGTTCCAGATACGAAGCGCTGATTGCCAACAAAGCCACAGAGGATGAAGTCGAGCAGGTAAGCATCGCGGGCAAGTTCTGTGAGTCGGGCGATGTCATAGCCAAGGACGTCCTCCTGCCCACAGTTGTCCCCGGCGATGTCGTCGCAGTCCCCGTAGCCGGCGCCTACTGCCTCCCCTTAGCGTCCAACTACAACGCCTCGCTAAAACCAGCGATTGTTATGGCAGCAGACGGTGAGGCGCGTATTATCCGACGCCGCGAGAGCTACGACGACCTGATGCAGTACGACGCTGTCTAACCCCGCCTAGATTTATAAAAACGAGATACAGGAAGGCCGCAGGCTCGAAAGTCCCGCGGCCTTACGCTGTTCCTGGCATCCAGGAATTAAAAATTTATCAGCACCCTTTTATTTAATCCAGTTGAAAACCGAGCGCCATTTATCCTCCACCGGTGCATCGGACAGTTCGTCGCCGTTATCATCCGGCTCGTGCTCATCTTCCAGGAGGTCGCCATCCTCCCCAAAGCCGGTAGCAATCAAGGTGAGCCTAACATCGCGACCAACCTTAGGGTCAGTACCCAGACCAAAGAATACATGAGCGTGGGGGTCTGCAACCTCCCTGATAACAGTAGCTGCATCATTAACCTCGGAAAGGGTCAGGTCGTTGCCAGAGATATTGAACAGTACCCTTTTTGCCCCTTCTATAGAGAACTCGAATAGCGGATTGCCGAGAGCTGCCCTAGCGGCATCGGCAGCCCGGTTTTCTCCGCTACCGTAGCCTACAGCTATCCAGGCATGGCCCGCCTCGCTCATCGTAGCCTTCACATCGCTGAAATCGAGATTAATATGGCCTGAGTTCATTACTACCCCGGATATACCCTCTACACCCCTTAGCAACACGTCATCAACCATTTTAAAGGCATTATCTATAGAGACATTGCCGCTGCATATACTGAGCAGACGCTCATTGGATATAACGATGATGGTATCAGCCCTTTCACCAAGCCTTATGACACCCTCCTCAGCGACCTGTTCCCGGTATATTCCCTCAAACTTGAAAGGCCTCGTGACAATGGCTATGGTGAGGACTCCGAGTTCTTTCGCCACCTCAGCGATTACGGGCGACGCCCCAGTGCCCGTACCACCACCCATGCCTGCTGTGATGAATATCATGTCAGCACCCTCAACAGCCCGTGCGATTTCATCACGGCTCTCATCCGCCGCCAGCATACCCAGTGTATGATCCCCACCAGCACCCAGACCTCTGGTAAGCTTTTCGCCGATGCGGAGACGGATCGGCGCCCGCGACCGTACCAGCGCCTGAGCATCAGTGTTCACCGCGATGAATTCGATTCCAGGAAGGTCCTCCACAATCATGCGATTGACGGCATTAGAGCCGCCACCTCCGACACCAACGACGCGTACCTTGGTAAGGCTGTCAACAGCTCCTTCCAACGACCCGAGACTACTGTCTAAACCTCTTTTAATAACCATGGCTCCACCTCCGTAATAAAAGGTTAGATGAGCTCGCCAGCCCTCATTCTGGCACTGCGGCTCCGCGGATTAGCCCGAACCTCGGCTGGTGAGGGGACGACCGCTTTCTTGGTTACAATCTTCATCCGAGGAGTATGCCCACAAACACAGGTAACCGCCGATGGAGGACATACGCATCCTCGCGCTTCCCGGCGGAGGAAATCCTTAACCAGCCTGTCCTCAAGAGAGTGAAAGCTGATAACTACAAGCCTGCCGCCACTGCCAAGCAACTCAAGCGCCTGACCCAGCGCAAGCTCGAGGTTCTCCAGTTCCCGGTTGACCGCTATTCGCAGCGCCTGAAACGTTTTCGTTGCCGGGTGAATCCTGCCGCGCGCCCCGGCAACCGCCTGCTCCACTACCCGGGCAAGCTCCAGGGTAGTCCTCAGGGGACGCTTCTGGACAATGCGTTTTGCTATTTGACGGCTCCGCCGTTCCTCGCCGTATTTATAGAGAAGGTCAGCCAACTGAGTTTCAGAGTAGGTGTTGACGATATCCGCTGCGGTAAGAACCTGCCTATCGCTGAATCTCATATCCAGCGGAGCGTTCTGCCGGAAGCTAAAGCCACGCCCGGTCTCCTCAAGCTGGAGAGAGGACATACCGAGATCAAAGAGGATCCCGTTTACAGGACGAAAGCCATACCTGGTACAGATATTCTCCAGATTTCTGAAGTTTTCATTTATTAAGATGACATCCTTGCCATAGGGCTTGAGTTTTTCCGCAGCTACTTTCAGCGCGCGAGGATCAGCGTCAATGCCAATAAGTTGACCTCCAGGGGAACTCTCTTCCATGATGGCCTCAGCATGCCCCCCACCTCCAACAGTACAGTCTACATATCTGCCACCACGCTGTACCTGAAGAGCGCTAAGACACTCCTTGAGCATAACCGGATCATGGCTCAGCGCATTAGTCAGGGATAGAGTGACCATCATTACATCTCCACAGCTTCCGCAATCTCCATGGCATGTTCAGCCATAAATTTTTTCTCAGCGGCCCAGAGCTCCTTAGACCATATCTGGAGGTGGCTGTATGAGCCGACTATAACCACCTCATCATTGATTTCAGCATACTGGCGCAGGGAGGAAGGTAAGACTACCCTTCCCTGGCGGTCAAGGTCGAGGGAAAAAGCCCCCGAGAAAGTGAAACGGGCGATTCTCCTCGGGTTGCGCTGGGTAAGGGGTAAAGAAGTAAGCTTGTCCGCCACTTTTCCCCACTCCGCCATCGTGTAAACGTTGAGGCACTTATCGAATCCACGGGAAAGCACCAAGCCGCCGCGGAATGCCTCCCTCAGTCGGGCAGGGATGGCTACCCTCCCCTTGTGGTCAATCCTCAGTTCATATTCACCCAGCAGCATCCACTTTGCCCCACTTTATACCACGATGCACCACTTTTAGCACATATTAGCCTCATTGTCAATACCTTTTACGGATTTTCCCTGCGATTGAACTCGAGCTTCCGCCAACGAGAGCGGTTTTTTACAGAAATCGCCTTGAACTAGCGCTCTTTGCAATGCGTCTTGGGTATGCTAATATAAATAGAACGTCAGCGCGGATTGGATTGATGTTTACTGTGGGTATTTTGACTGTTAGCGACAGGTGCTCTCAGGGCAAGCTCGAGGACAAGAGCGGAGAAGCTATCAGGGAGATTGTCTCCAAGATTGGAGCAAGTGTTGTGGAATACGCTATTATCCCCGACGAAAGAGAGCTTATCAGTCAAAAATTGACCGACTGGGCGGATAAAGGCGGGGTAGACATGATAATTACTACCGGGGGCACGGGTCTCTCTCCACGCGATGTCACTCCCGAGGCTACACTTGATGCAATAGATAGAACTATCCCCGGATTCTCAGAGGCGATGAGAGCACAAAGTCTTAAGAAGACACCCCACGCTATGCTCAGCCGGGAAGTATGCGGTACACGTAATAAAAGCATCATTATCAACCTGCCCGGCAGCCTCAAGGCAGTGCAGGAATGCTTGCCAGTGATACTACCCGCCCTTCCCCACGCTGTTGAGGTCGTTAAAGGTGAGGCGAAAGAATGAGCGAGGGCGGGAAGAGTAGCCTGTAAGCGAAGTGGGGACGGGAAGAAATGCGCATCGATATCTTGACCCTTTTTCCCAGCATGTTCAGCGGCCCGTTCGACGAAAGCATTGTTAACCGAGCGATTGACCGCAACCTGGTCAGTATCATGATTCACAACCTGCGGGACTGGGGGATAGGCAAGCACAGGGTTGTCGATGACTACCCCTTCGGCGGAGGAACAGGGATGTTAATGAAACCGGAACCGCTGTTTGAAGCAACAGCGGCAATAAAAAAGGAGAGCGCTAATCCCTCAGCGCCGGTTATACTACTTAGCCCTCAAGGGAGGGTTTTCAATCAAGGGATCGCTGCTGAACTAGCGACCCTTGACCAGTTCATCCTTATCTGCGGACATTACGAGGGAATCGATGAGAGGGTGAGAGAGCACCTGGCCACCGATGAAATCAGCATCGGCGATTACGTGCTTACCGGTGGCGAACCGGCAGCGATTGTAGTCGTCGACGCCGTGGTCAGACAACTGCCCGGTGTTTTAGGTTCCGAGGAGTCGGCGAAGGATGATTCACATACAGGCAGCCTCCTGGAATACCCCCAATATACACGCCCCCAGACATACGAGGGGTGGGAAGTGCCTGAGGTGCTGCTTTCAGGAGACCATGCCAAGATCGCCAAGTGGCGCAGGGAGCAAGCGATTCTGCGAACACTAAGCCGTCGTCCCGACCTCCTGGATAAGGCCAATCTCTCCCCTGAAGAGAGGAAGTTAATATCTCACAACTGAAAGGCAATTAACAGCATTAACCGAAATGTAATTAGGGCTAAGGCTTAACCGAGGAGAGAACTAATGGACATCAGCACGGTCATCGAAACCAAACCCAAGGAAGATATCCCCGAGATAAATCCCGGCGATACCGTCAGGGTGAAGATGAAGATCATCGAGGGAGAACGGGAGCGCAGCCAGACCTTCGAAGGGGTGGCGATTCGGGTACGTCCCGGCGGCGCTGGGGCGAATTTCACCCTGAGGAAAGTTTTCCATGGGGTGGGTGTTGAGCGGACGTTCCCGCTGCATTCACCTCGACTGGAAAAGGTCGAGATAGTACGTCACGGAAAGGTACGCCGTGCAAAGCTCTACTATCTTCGCCAGCTCAGCGGTAAAATGGCCAGGCTCAAGGTAAAATCAAGAGCAAAGGATGAAATACGCTGAGGTAGCCGTCAACTCCCCACTGACACAACCGAGAACCTTCAGCTATGCTATACCGCCCAATATCTCACTGGGCGAGGGGCATGCGGTCTGGGTACCCTTCGGCCCGCGGTTAATCCAGGGCATCGTCCTTACTCTCAGCGATTACCCTTCAGTTGAAGATACGAAGGAAATCGCCCAGGCTATCGGCTCTGAACCCATACTTTCTCAGCATCAGGTCGAACTCTGCCGATGGATAGCCGAGCGCTACCTTTCCTCCTACTTCGAGGCAGCGGCCCTGATGCTGCCCCCGGGATTCGAGCGCAGAGTCATCACCTTCATCCAACCCATACCCAATCCATCAGATGTTACGCTGTCCTCACTGACAGGGCGACAGAGAGAAATCCTGTACCTCCTGCAGCAGAAGGGAAAAGTCAAACTGAAGGAGCTCAAGCAACTTGGAGGGCGCGACAGAATTGAAGATGTACTTGAGCAACTCGTGCGCAAGGGGCTCGCTGTAAAAACCCAGGAATTAGAGCGGGCTAAGGTAAGGCCCCGGCTGGTCACGTACCTAAACCTCGCAGTACCCACAAAACATGCCCGTAGAGCCATTGCCAGCCTTGAACGAAAGAGAGCTACCCAGCAGGTGAAACTACTTCAATTCTTGATACAAGAGCCACATCCCATTTCGCTTCCCGAAACGAGAGAGCGGCTTGGTGTTACTTCAGAAGCAGTCAAGACCCTGCACCGCAAGGGATTGATCTCCTTGGAGGAGGTCAGGGTGCAACGGGACCCGCTCGCCCACCGCACCTTCGCCCCGACACCACCACATACTCTCACCACTGACCAAGAGGAGGCATGGAGCCGTATCAGCGCGGAGATGGCACGGCTCGCTAGGGGGGAGCCACCACTTGACAATGCCCCTTCTGTTTTTTTAATCCACGGAGTGACCGGTAGCGGCAAGACTGAAATTTACATGAGGGCAGCAGCACAGGCTATTTCACTCGGCAAGCGAGTCATTGTCCTCGTCCCTGAGATAGCGCTCACCCCGCAAACGATTTCCCGCTTCGCAGCACGGTTCCCTAACAGAGTAGCCTTGCTTCACAGCAAGCTATCCCTAGGTGAGCAATTCGATATCTGGCAACGAATAAGGGACGGCGACTTCGATGTCGTTATCGGCTCAAGGGGAGCGCTTTTCGCCCCGCAGCCCGACCTAGGGCTCATTGTCATGGATGAAGAGCATGAATGGACCTATAAGCAGCATGAGCAGCCTCCGCGCTATCATGCTCGCGATGTCGCCATCAAACTGGCTGGGCTTACAAACGCAGTGCTTATTCTGGGAAGCGCGACGCCCGACGTCACCAGTTACTACCAAGCACAGAGAGGCCGGTTTAAATTGCTCAAGCTTCCCCAAAGGATATCGAGCGGGGAAGTATCAACCATGCCCCAGGTTGAGGTCGTAGACCTCCGCCGTGAGTTGAGCGAGGGCAACAGGAGCATATTCAGCCGCTCACTGGCCAGGGCTATAGCCGAATCCCTTGCTGCAAGGGAACAAGTGATCCTGTTCCTCAATCGCAGGGGAACAGCCACTTTTGTTCAGTGCCGCGATTGTGGTTTGGTGCTGCGCTGCCCGCGCTGCGAGGTCTCATTGACCTACCATGCTGCCGTGGAAGACCTTGTCTGCCACTACTGCAACTACAGGACCAAGGTACCGCACATCTGCCCAAACTGCCTGAGCAAGCGGATTAAATTCCTGGGAATAGGTACTCAGAAAGTGGAGGAGGAGGTGGCAAAGGCATTCCCTGAAGCACAGTTGCTGCGCTGGGATCGCGATGTCACCAAGGGGAAGCATTCCCATGAGCAAATCATGGCCCGGTTCCTGGCTCACGAGGCAGATATCCTTATCGGCACCCAGATGATCGCCAAAGGTCTCGATATGCCGTTGGTGACACTGGTCGGAGTTATCAATGCCGATATCGGTCTCTATCTGCCAGACTTCCGCTCCAGCGAGCGCACCTTCCAGATACTGGCCCAAGTGGCAGGTAGAGCGGGACGGGGAAAGAGCGGAGGTAAGGTTATTGTCCAGAGCTACACGCCAGAGCACTACGCCATAGTGGCTGCGTCGAACCATGACTACCCCGCCTTCTATAAACAAGAGATATCATTTCGCCGTCAGCAAGGTGACCCGCCATTCAGCAAACTGGCGCGCCTTATCTACACCCATACCAACGCCGGCCGCTGTCAGAAGGAGGCAGAGAGGGTATACAATCTGCTCGAACAGAACAGCAACTATCAGGAGCTAAGCGACACCAGCCTGCTCGGCCCCACTCCTTCCTTCACCCAGCGTGTGCGTGGCAGGTTCCGCTGGCAGATAATCATCCGCAGCCCGGACCCGCTCCCCCTCCTCTCTCAGCTGTCTCTCCCCCATGGCTGGTCAGTTGATATCGATCCCGTAAGTCTTGTCTGAACTTTACAAGGTTTCCCCATTAGACTATAATCTCCCTGATTGCCAGAAGCCGTCTTGAGAAATAAATACAACGTACTCGCAAATGGCCATTTTACCCCTCGTTATGATGGATAACCCCGTGCTTCACCGGAAAGCGAAGCGCGTGCGGAACATCGATAAATCTATTCAGAAGCTTATTGACGACCTGATTGAGACCATGCACCACATCGGCGACGCCGCGGGGCTGGCTGCTCCCCAGGTTGGGGTACCGCTTCAAGTAGCGGTTATCGAGCTGCCCGGAGAGGACTTGATTACCCTGATAAATCCGGAAATAGTGAAAAGGGCGGGAGAGCGTGAAGTGATGGAAGGGTGTCTCAGCTTGCCCGGTTACAGGGGAGAGATCAAGCGCAGTGATATGTTAACGGTAAAAGGGCGTGACCGCAACGGAAAGCAGATTCGTATCAAGGCGGATGGCCTTCTGGCACAAGCGCTGGAACACGAGATAGACCACCTGAACGGTGTAGTCTATCTTGACCACCTGGAGAGCAGGGATAAGCTCTATGAGATAGAGCCAGAGGAGGAAGACGAGGCAAGCCACATTTAAGAAAGCAGGTTTACGGCAAACGGTCTTATCAATTTTGGGAATAAAGAAATCTGAATGATTAAACTCACCAGAGACATGCTTACGTTCTCCGCTCCAGCGGAAGCAACTTCAATCCTGAATAAACTGAGAGAGTTCCTCATAGAGCGCAACATCGATTGTTACGTTGTCGGCGGCTTCGTGCGTGATGGACTCATCGGGCGAATAAACACGGACATCGATGTCGCGGTAGCCGGCGACGCTACATCGATAGCCTCCGAGGTAGCCGAGGCTTTCGATGCCAGGATGGTTCCGCTCGACGAGGTCAATCAAGTTGCCCGTGTTGTTCTCATAAAAATACAAGGGCACTGGCACCTTGACTTCGCCACGCTGCGCGGCAGCATCGAGGAAGACCTCGGTAACCGGGATTTCACCATTAACGCCATCGCCATAAACCTGGCTGAGAGCAAGGAAGGCTGGTCCCAGGTGAAAGTCATCGACCCATTGGGCGGATGCCACGACTTAAGCCGGAAGCTGGTTCGCGCGGTAAGCGAGGGCAGTTTCCGACAGGACCCGGCGCGGCTCATCAGGGCAGTCCGCCTCGCCGCAATGCTCAACTTCTCAGTGGACACCGATACCGAAGCCCTTGTGCAACGCGACTGTAAGCTTTTATCCAAGGTATCACCAGAAAGGCTGCGAGACGAGCTATGCTGCATCCTCGAGACAGCCAGAGCGTATAGAGCTCTGCAACAGCTCGACCATGTGGGACTGCTCGAGGCGTTCATGCCCGAATTAACTGCGACCAAAGGAGCAACACAGCCGAAGGAGCATTACTGGGATGTTTTCGACCACTCCCTTGAGACCGTTGCCGCCGTGGAACGCCTGCTGCGGGAGAAAAATGAGGACAGGGTGGATGACATTCTGGCTCCCGTTCCCTGGTCACCGGAGATGGCACAGTATTTCGACCAGGAGGTCGCGGGAGGGCGGACCAGAAGGGTATTGCTCAAGATGGCGGCACTGCTCCACGATATCGCTAAGCCAGCAACCAAGACAACAGAGCAAGACGGACGGATGCGCTTTCTGGGGCATGCTAAACAAGGAGCAGAGATTGCAGTTCGGCTTATGGAACGGTTGAGGTTCAGCAAGCGGGAGATAAAGATGGTGCAACTCATGATCGAGCAACACCTGCGCCCCGGATATCTGGTGCGTGAGGAGATGCCATCCAACCGCGCGATATACAAGTATTTCAGAGACACTGCAGATGTGGGTATAGATACCCTGTACCTCGGCCTCGCCGACCACCTTGCGGCCCGGGGACCGATGCTCGACCTCGCCCAATGGCGAGCGCACGCCGATACGACGCAGTACATCCTCTCCAAGTGGTTCCAGGAGCAAAAGGCGGTAGTACCACCGAAGTTGATAGATGGTCATACCCTGATTGATAAGCTCGGCCTGACACCGGGGCCACAGATAGGCGAGTTGCTGGAGATGGTCCGCGAGGCACAGGCAGCAGGTGAGATACATACCGCCGAGGAAGCATTCGACCTAGTGAAAAAGCGATTGGGGAATAATTCGTGAATCGTGGGAATCTGATAAGGCTGACCATCATCGTTATCCTGGTCGTCCTCGCACTGTGTGAGGTGCTGATCAAAGACGCACCCAGCATACAGGAGAGCAGACACGGCAACAACACACTGGGAATGAGCCTTGGTCTGGACCTCAGCGGCGGTACCCTCCTTGTCTATAAGGCTGACCTTTCCGATATAGGCGACGAAGACCCCGGAGACGCCATGCAGGGTGTCGTCGAGATCATCTGGAGAAGGGTAGATGCTTACGGCGTAACCGAGCCGGTAATCCAGAAACAGGGCAGCGACCGCATATCCATACAGCTCCCCGGTATCAGGGACATGAAGGCAGCAGTCGACCTCATAGGACAGACTGCAGAACTTGATTTCAGAGAGCTGACCGAGGACAGCTGGGAGTATGCTCGAAGCATCATCGCCGAAGGGTTCTTCCCCGATTACCCGTCCCTTACAGAGCAAGACGCCATAGAGTGGATTCCAGCGACCGCCCTTACCAGCAAAGGTGAAGTGGTTCACTTGTCCGGCAAACATCTTAAGAGAACTACGAGGGTCGTCATCCGTCAGGACACCAACAGGCCCGAGGTTGCCTTTGAACTCAATGACGAGGGTGCAGAACTGCTGGAAAAGATTACAGGGCGCCTGTTTTCAGGTGTGGAGGACTCTCTCGATAACAGGCCAATGGGCATCTTCCTCGATAATAACTACGTCTCCAGCCCTACGGTCCAATCCGTAATTCCAGACGGGCAAGGAGTTATTACCAATATCGGCCTCGAAGATGCCCAGGAACTATCCATTCTGCTCAACGCAGGTGCCCTGCCAGTACCCCTCGAAGGCCCCATTGTTCGGGAGGACATCGATCCCACACTGGGCTCCGATTCGATAAAGAAAAGCCTCATCGCGGGAGTAGTGGGACTTATCCTAGTTCTGGCGTTCATGATGCTTTACTACCGCCTCCCCGGAGTGCTGGCTGGATGCGCCCTACTTTTCTATGGCATCCTGGTACTGGCAGCGTTCAAACTAATACCAGTCACACTCACCCTTGCTGGAATCGCTGCCTTCATCCTGTCAATAGGCATGGCGGTCGACGCCAACGTTCTCATTTTCGAGCGGTTGAGGGAGGAGTTGAGGGCAGGACGAACCCTTGGCGGAGCCATCGAGACCGGCTTCAACCGCGCCTGGACCGCCATCCGCGATAGCAACATCTCCACTCTCATCACCTGCGGCATCCTCTACTGGATGGGGAGCAGCCTGGCAGTACCCAGCGTAATGGGATTTGCGCTCACCCTGGCGATAGGCGTTGCACTCAGTATGTTCACAGCTATCTTCGTCACCAGAACTTTTTTACGCTTATTTATCGGCACCCGGCTGGCAAGCAATATATCGCTTTTCGGAGGGGCGAGGTTCGAGCAGACTTCAACTCCCAAGGAGCAAGAGTAGTTGTTTGACTTTGTAAGCAGGAAAAAATGGTTCTTCATGGGATCAGGGCTGGTGATCCTTATCGGCATCATCGCGCTGATAGCATCCGGTCTCAACCTGGGAATCGAGTTCAGCAGCGGAACTACCATGACCCTGCTCTTCAAGGAAGAGGTAGAACAAGGAGCATTCCAGAGCAAGCTCGCCGCTCTCAACCACCCCGAGGCTATCATTCAGCACAGCGACAGGGAGACCTTCATAATCGATGGCCTGGGGCTGGATACCACGGAAAGAGAGCAGCTAGCCGAGGAGCTTCAGTCAAGTTTCGATACGACGGTCAGGGTAGAGGAATTCGCCTCAACCGGGAATGCCACCGCTTCGGCGGGAAATGCTACACTCGCTCTCATCATCGGGAAAACGGTAGAGCCGGGTGAACTAAGCAATATGTTAGCTGATTTAGGATACTCTGGATTCAGCATCGATTTGGATACACTTGACTCCTACATGGTAAGAACGGAGACAATATACTCAGACGAAGAGGAGCAGATAAAGCAAGCTCTACAGGATGAATTTGGCTCGCTGTCCTCCTTTGACGTCTATTCAATCGACCCCGATGTAGCCACTGAGCGTGTACATTATACAACCTACGCCATGATCCTTGCTGCGGCAGGCATTCTCCTTTACATCACCTGGGCGTTCCGCAAGCTGGTCCACCCCATCAGCTACGGGGTGTGCGCCATAGTGGCTCTGGCGCATGATGCACTGGTAGTTCTGGGCATCTTCGCCCTGTTCAGGCTCGAGGTCAACTCCATGTTTGTCATCGCCATACTGACTGTCATCGGCTACAGTGTTAACAACACCATCGTGATTTTCGACCGCATTCGAGAGAACAGGAGGCGCGATGTTACCGCAAACTTCGTCTCCGTCGTCAATGCCAGCCTCACCGAGACCCTCGGAAGATCTCTCAACACCAGCCTGACTACGTTGTTCGTGCTCCTCGCCCTGCTTTTCTTCGGTGGAGAGACCATCAGCAACTTCATCCTGGCTCTGACCATTGGCGTCATCGTCGGCACTTACAGCTCGCTCTTTATCGCCGGCCAGTTGGTAGTAGCCTGGGAGCAGGGCGAACTGGGACGCTTCCTCAAACGTATAACGCTGCGCCGCGAGCAAGGCTAGGCAGTCCTCCCGATAACGTCTACCATGAAGATACGCAAAGAGACACCCGCAGATTTCCATGATATCTGGAAATTGAACGCTGCCGCATTCGAAAGGGAAGTAGAGGCAAACCTGGTTAACATTCTCCGTGTAAGCGGTATGGAATATATATCGCTTGTGGCGGAAAAAAACAGGGATATAGTAGGCCACATACTCTTTACCCCCGTTGAACTTGAAGGTGATAATTCGGTGACAAAGCTGATTGGACTGTCTACCATAGCCGTTAAACCACATCTTCAGAAACAGGGTATCGGCTCCAGACTAATCGAGCAAGGCATTGAATGCTGCAAATCTGAGGGATACGATGCAATTTTTGTTATAGGTCACCCGAATTACTACCCGAGATTCGGGTTTCTCCCATCAGTTGATTACAACTTTGTTTCGGAGTACGATGTGCCTGATGATGTATTTATGGTATTAGAGCTAAATAAAGGTTGCTTAAAAGAAAAACAAGGTAAAATAAAGTACCACGAAGCTTTTAGCAGTGTATGACAATCCCGGCTATCATCCAAGCCATAGCCTGACCAGCGAAATCCCCTATACACTCTCCCTATAACCCCATAAAAAAACCCCCCGAAATGCATTGACAATATCAATATATTGTGTTAGTGTATGCTCCCAACACAATATATTGATTGGTAGGCTGTGATGAAGTGTCCCCATTGCGGGTATGAAGACTCCAAAGTAACCGACTCCCGTAACGTTGATGACAACGTCCGACGCCGTCGTGAGTGTCTCGGCTGCGGCTTCAGATTCACTACCTACGAGAGGATACAGACCGGCAATATCGTCATCATCAAAAAGGACAGACGCCGCGAGGCATTCGACCGCGAGAAGCTGGCTGCCGGCATCCGCAAGGCCTGTGAGAAACGTCCTCTCCCCACCGGGACGGTGGATAAGTTGGTTGACGACATCGAAAGCGAGCTATTACGAATGGGAAAGGTGGAAATACCGAGTTCGGCAGTGGGTGAGATAGTGATGGACAGACTGAAGGAGCTGGACCATATCGCTTATATACGCTTCGCCAGCGTCTACCGCGATTTCGCCGACATAACCAGCCTCAAGCAGGAGGTGGACACGCTCATCGCCAGCAGCGAACTTGAGAGCCAGTTACCACTTATCCCGAGTGAGGAACTCAAATCCCTGAGTAGAAAGACGAGAGCTTCCCCTTCAAAGCACCGTCAGGCCTAAGCCAAATTAGCATCATAAATGGGGTGCGGCTATGAGTAGCGGTAATGGTAAAAACAACAAGGCTGAGCGCACGCTGCGCAACAAGGTTGCTCGCGCCATATTCGCCTCTGCCGAATCCATGGGCATCTCCAACAGGGAGATGATCGAGGAGCTCGCCGATCAGGTTATCGAGCGCATGGAGCACATCCCTACCTTGCCGGGGATGGAGCATCTCGTCCCCCAGATAAAGAGGCCTGTTCAGGAGACAGAGATTAAATCCATAGCGAGAAGCATCCTCGCCGAGAGAGGGCCTGAAGCGTTTCTCCCTACAGTGGAGTTAGAGGAGCCGCATGTGAAGGCAGCGCCTGAGCCCAAGGCGAAAAGAAAGAAAGGTGAGAAAACCAAGGCCGAGATATCGCCAAATGCCAGAGCAGTACTGGAGAGACGGTACCTGGTAAAGGACGACAAGGGCCGGGTAACCGAGAGCCCTGAGGACATGTTCCGGCGCGTTGCCCATCACATCGCCTCAGCCGACTCTTTGTACAATCCCAAGGCCGACGTTAAAGCCAGGGAAGAGGAATTTTATCAGGCGATGGCAAACCTCGAGTTCCTGCCTAACTCACCCACTCTGATGAACGCCGGACGCGAGCTGGGGCAGCTTTCCGCCTGCTTCGTGCTGCCTATCAATGACTCCATGGAATCCATCTTCGACTCGGTGAAGCACACCGCTCTCATCCATAAGAGCGGTGGCGGCACGGGCTTCTCCTTCGCCAGGCTGCGCCCCGAAGGCGACACGGTGGGCTCCACAGGAGGGGTAGCCAGCGGGCCTGTCTCGTTCATGAGAGCCTTCGACGCCGCCACCGACGTCATCAAGCAGGGGGGTAAGCGGAGAGGAGCCAACATGGCTATCCTCAACGTCGACCATCCCGATATAGAGAAGTTCATCACCGCCAAGGAGGACTACGTCTCCCTCACCAACTTCAACATATCAGTGGCAGTGACCGAGGATTTCATGAAGGCAGTGGAGAGTGGTAGAGACTACAACCTGATTAACCCGCATACTAAAAAGGTAGTGGGCAAACTCAACGCCAAAGAGGTTTTCGACCGCATGGTGGAAAACGCCTGGAGGAATGGAGACCCTGGTATCGTCTTCCTTGACCGGGTGAACAATGACAACCCCACTCCAAAGCTGGGAAGTGTGGAGAGCACCAATCCCTGCGGCGAGCAGCCCCTTCTTCCTTACGAGTCGTGCAACCTGGGCTCGATTAACCTAGCCAAGATGGTCTGTGAGGAAAGCGGCGACTGGAAGGTAGATTATGTCAAGCTTGCCCAAACGGTAAGGATGGCCGTCAGGTTCCTGGACAACGTAATCGATGTCAACAAGTTCCCCCTGCCCGAGATAGCGGATATGACCAGGAGGACGAGGAAGATCGGCCTCGGGGTGATGGGCTTCGCCGACCTCCTCATCCAGTTGGGGATACCCTATGACTCCGAGGAGGCGCTCAAGGCCGGCGAAGACCTGATGAAATTTATAAACGACAAGGCCTCTGAGGCTTCCGTGGAGCTGGCAGATGAAAGAGGCATCTTCCCCGCTTTCGCAGGCAGCATCTACGACAAGCCCGATGGGAACAGGGTAAGAAACGCCACCAGGACCACGATCGCACCCACCGGCACACTGAGCATAATCGCCGGATGCTCCAGCGGCATCGAGCCTCTGTTCGCCTTGAGTTACACTCGTACTATATTGGAGGGCACTCAGCTGATAGAGGTAAACCACCTTTTCGAGGAACTGGCGAAGAAAGAGGGGTTCTTCTCTGAGGAACTGAAGCAGGAGCTGGGCAAGAAAGGCAGCCTGCGCGATATTGAGGGCATCCCCGAGAGGGTAAAAAGGCTCTTCGTCACCTCCCACGACATCACGCCTGAGTGGCATGTCAAGATGCAGTCGACATTTCAAAAGTTCACCGATAACGCTGTCTCTAAAACAGTCAATTTCCCTCACAACTCGACCGCCGAGGACGTAGCCCGGGTGTACATGCTGGCCTATAAAGAAGGCTGCAAGGGTATAACCATCTACAGGGACCGGAGCCGCGAAAGCCAGGTTCTGAGTATCAACCACGAAGTGCCTATCGAGAAGCCCGGAGAGACAAAGCGCGTACCCAGAAAGCGGCCAACCGTCACTATAGGTATCACCGAGAAGGTAGCCACCGGCTGCGGGAACCTCTATATAACGGTTAATTCCGACGAAGAAGGCAGGTTGTGCGAGGTCTTCTGCGCACTGGGCAAAGCCGGCGGCTGTGCCTCGGCACAGCTCGAGGCCATCACCCGGTTGATATCACTGGCACTGAGATCCGGCGTGGAAGTGGAATCTATTATCAAACACCTGAAAGGGATAAGGTGTCCTTCGATCGCCTGGGATAGAGGACACGCTATCCTTTCATGCCCCGATGCTATCGCCGGCGTTCTAGAGAGGTACCAGAGCGGCGTAGGCCTTGAGCCCAGCGTAAGCGAGGATAAGACTAAAGCCAACCCTAAAACCAAGGCCAAGAGCAAAGCCAAGGGCGAAGCTAAGAATGCAGCCAGCGGTGAAATCGGGAATCTGGCGGGGCAATGTCCTGAGTGCGGCAGCCTGCTTATCTTCCAGGAAGGCTGTTTTATCTGCAAGAGTTGCGGCTATACCAAGTGTTAGCGATGTGAACGATTTATGACATGGAAGGCGGTCAAAGAGGCCCGGCAAAGGCTGGAGAGGGAGAAGGGCACAATCTACAAGGACTGGGGAGGGAGAACGCCTGTTGCCCTTATCTACCCTAACTCCTACTACCTGGGGATGTCCAACCTCGGCTTCCAGACCGTCTACGGGTTTTTAAACAGCTATGAAAACGTAGCCTGCGAGCGCGTCTTCTGGCAGCAGAATGGGCGCCGGCTTGAAGAACCCATAAGCCTGGAATCGCAGAGACCACTCGGTGACTTCGATGTCCTAGCCTTCTCCATCTCCTACGAACTGGACTATTTCAACGCAGTTCACATCCTCAAAGCCAGCGGCATTCCTCACCTCGCCGCTGACCGCGACGAAAGCCATCCCCTGATAATCGCCGGCGGTCCATGCGTCGCCGCTAATCCCCAACCCCTCTCAATGTTTTTCGACTGCTTTGCCATCGGGGAAGGAGAGGTAATCCTGCCCAACTTCGTCGAGGTACTTGCTCGGGGACGCGACGTAGAAAAGGATGCACTACTTAAGGAAATGTCCTCAATCCCCGGTATATACGTACCCATACTGTACAATGGCAATCCGGTGAGGCGGCAGTGGCTGGCCGACCTCGACTCCGTTACCACCACGTCGGTTATTCTGACACCGGATACCGATCTCAGCGATATGTACCTCATCGAGATCGCTCGCGGCTGTGGCTGGGGCTGTCGGTTCTGCCTGGCCGGTTACATATTCCGCCCATTTCGCTACCGTTCCCTGAAAAGACTGTTGGCCCAAGCCAAACGCGGCCTTGAGTTTAGCAAAAGGACAGGCCTCCTGGCAGCAGCTGTTTCGGACCACCCCGAGATAGATGAGCTCGTCCACCGGCTGCGCCAGATGGGCGCTGATATCTCGGTAAGCTCGCTGCGCATGCACCCATTGTCAGACGCGGTTCTTCAAGGACTCGCAGAAAGCGGCTCTCAAACGATATCCTTCGCCCCCGAGGCGGGCTCCGAGAGGCTGCGCCAGATTATCAACAAGTGCCTGACGGAGCGCGATATAGTTGAGGCAGTTGAAAAGGCTGCAAAGCAGGGACTGAAGCAAATCAAGCTCTACTTCATGATTGGCCTGCCGATGGAGAGCGACGATGACATTGAGGAAATGATACGACTTACTCTCAACATGAAGAGCCGCATAGAGCGAACAGGATGCCGTATCGCCCTGACCGTAGAGCCCTTCGTGCCCAAAGCGGGCACACCATTTCAATGGCTGGCAATGGCCCGGGAAGAGGTGCTTAACCACCGCCTCAAAGAGATCAAGAGCAAGCTGACGAAGAGCGGCATCGAGGTCAGGACCGAGAGCATAGGCTGGAGCCTGGTACAGGGAGTGCTATCCCGCGGCGATGCCCGGCTGGGAGCCGCTCTGGCCAATATGCAGGGAAGCTCCCTCTCCGCATGGCACCGGGCTCTGGAGGAATACGACCTGAGTGCCGATGATTACCTATTACGGGAGTTGCCTCCCAACAAGCCACTGCCCTGGTCAATAGTTAACTCCGGCATAACCTCTGAATATCTCAGAGAGGAATTGGAGAAGGCCCGCCAGGGTTCTGAGTCACCACCCTGCCCACCGAGAGACTGCCATAAGTGCGGAGTATGCTAGGATATGCTACGATTGGTATGTGCTGAGGCAAGGAAGTCGGTTAAGCTTTTCGAGGCTCTGGGATTTGGGTTCGCGCTATGGAAATAAGCTATGGACATAGAGCGTAACATCAGAGATATCGAACAACGTATCGCTGGCGCTTGCGAGCGGGCGGGACGCTCGCAGGAAGAAGTCACCCTGATCGCAGTGACCAAGACCGTAGCGCCCCACGCTATTGAGGCTGCCTTCAAATCTGGCATCAGGCATTTTGGAGAGAACAGGGTACAGGAAGCCAAACCCAAGATCGAGGAACTCGAGAGCCTGAGAAAACACGTAACCTGGCACATGGTGGGACACCTCCAAACCAACAAAGCCAAGACAGCTCTGTCGATTTTTGATATAATCCATAGCATCGATTCGCTCAGGTTAGCGAGAATCCTGAGTGACCATACCAAAAAGAAGCTGCCTGTACTCATTGAGGTCAATGTCGCTGCCGAGCCAACCAAAAGCGGCTTATTGCTGCATGAGGTCGATGAAGCGGTAAGAGACATCGGGAGGCTGCCCAACCTCGAAATCGAAGGGCTGATGACTATCGCCCCTTTGGTGAATGATGCTGAGGAAGTCCGGCCTGTATTTCGCAGGTTGAGGCATCTCGGGGAGGCTCTGGGGCTGAAACACCTGTCCATGGGGATGACCGATGACTTCGAGGTCGCGATCGAGGAGGGAGCGACGCTGGTGAGGATAGGCCGGGCTATTTTCGGCGAGAGAACAACGCCTTGAGGAGGACAACATGAAGGTCGCTTTTATCGGGGTCGGAAACATGGGAGAGGCTATGCTCTCTGCCCTTCTCAGACGTAAGCTGATCAGGCCGAACTCTATCTGGGCGTGCGATATCGACAACGCTCGCCTTGCCTATATTGAGAAAAAATACAAGGTAAACTGTGCCCCCGATATCAGCAACGCAATCGGTGATTGTGAGGTCGTAGTCCTCGCCATCAAGCCTCAGACGCTGGCCAAGGTGATGAAAGACCTGAAGGGCGAGTTGAAAGAAGAGCAACTGGTGCTCTCAATCGTCGCCGGGAAGAAAATAGCCGCCATTAAAAAGGGACTGGGACACAGCATGGTTGTACGGGTGATGCCGAATACCCCAGCACAGGTTGGAGAGGGGATGAGCGTGTGGACCGCCACCGATGCGGTGAGCAAGAAGCAGAAGGACATGGCGCAAACCATCCTGAGAGCGATGGGCAAGGAACTGTACGTCCCCGATGAGAAGTACATCGACATGGCGACAGCAGTGAGCGGCAGCGGTCCCGCCTATATATTCCTGATTATGGAGGCACTCACCGATGCGGCGGTTCATATCGGGCTGCCCCGGGAGATGGCTGATGACCTCGTCTCACAAACCGTGCTGGGTTCCGCACACATGACCAAGGAGACAGGCAGACACCCGGCGGAGTTGAAAAATATGGTCACCTCTCCGGGCGGGACTACCGCCGAAGGTCTGCTATGCCTGGAGGAGGGAGGCATGCGGGCTATCATAGCCCAGGCGGTCATCGCCGCCTACGAGAAGGCGAAGCTCCTTGGTGAATGAGGGTGAATGAGCGCCGTTGCCCTTATCAGCTATATTATTCAAGCGTATAGCTGGGTTATTATAGCCAGGGTTATCATGTCCTGGTTCATAATGAATTCCAGAAACGAGACCGTTATCTCAATCTATCAGGTACTTGTTCAGATAACCGAACCCTTTCTGGCACCGCTACGCAGAATCGTTCCCAGGGTGGGCATGATAGATATAACGCCTATGGTCGCTATCTTAGTGCTGTGGATGATTGACGCAATCCTCTGGAGATTCGTCTGACTACTGCCTCTCCCACACAACCTGACCACCCACGATAGTCCTCTCAACCTCTATTCCCTTCATCGCCTCCGGTGCTACCGCTATGGGGTCAGCACTCAAGACCACCAGGTCGGCCAGCTTACCAACCTCTATGCTTCCCTTCAAGCCTTCCTCGAAGGAGGCGTAGGCTCCCCCCGCTGTATAAATCTGAAGCGCCTCCTCTGGTGTAACAGCCTCCTCCGGAGAGAGAACCTGCCCGTTCTCAGCCCTTCGGTTAACCGCGGCATAGACCCCGACCAGCGGTTTACAAGGTACCACAGGACAATCGGAGCTTCCTGCCAGCCGCAGCCCGCCTTCTAGAAACGAGCTCATCCGATAAAGCCATGGAAGCCGGGTATCGGGCACTTCCTGAAGATACCGCTCCCCGCTGTAGTAGATAAACGCAGGTTGAGTGACAACGACAGCGCCTATATCACGCAAGCGCCGCAGCAGCGGAGGCGGGCAGACCGAGCAATGCTCCACCCGGTGACGATGGTCAACCTTCGGCGATATATGCAGGCAGTACTCCAGGGCATTTGCCGCTGCCTCCACAGTGCCCTCCTCGACAGCGTGTATGGCCACCTGAAAAACCCCCCGATGCGCCATCAGGACAGCCTCATTCAATTCCTCCTGGGACGGGTTGAGCTGACCGCTGGTCTCGTCCAGTGTCAGCTTCACCGCGCCCAGCCTGAGCCCAGTGTCGCCATAGCCGGGGCCCAGACCCCGCTCTTCGAGGTCGGCGAGGGCATGATGCCCGAACATCATGGTAATCCGGGGGACGAGCTCTCCCTTCTCCTTCATCCTGAGGAAGGTTTGCCATTGCTCGAACCCGTTTCTCACCGTTGCGTCTTGGACTGAGGTAATGCCGCAGGAGATGAAGTCCTTATTGGCAAGCTTTATTCCCTGCCTGAGCTCCTCCTCGCCCAGGGGAGGCATCACCTGCTCATTAATCGAGGAGTTCATGCCGAAGAGGATGCCGCTGGGCTCTCCTGTCTCCAGTTCACGGTCAATAAGACCGCCCGGCGGGTCCGGTGTTTCGATAGAGATACCGGCGAGAGATAGCGCCAGACTGTTGAGCACGCAGGCGTGCAGGGAGCGATGGCTCAGCTTCACGGGATGATGAGGCGCCGCCCGGTCGAGGTCGTGGCGGGTGGGGTGACGGTGCTCAGCAAGGTAAAACTCGTTGTAGCCGCTGGCCCTTATCCAGGTGCCGCGCGGTGTTCGCTCTACCTGCTGCCTGATATTTTCTTGAATATCTGGGATGGATACGACCGAAGCGGGACTGCAGTCAACGCTCAGCAGACTGGAGGCATATGAAAGAATATGGGCATGGGCATCATTGAAGCCGGGAATAACCGTTCTGCCCTCACAGTCGATTCGCTTCGGCCGCCCTCCCAATAAGTCAAGGTCGTCATTGGGGCCGACCCGAATTATACCCCCGGCCGACACCGCCACCAGCTCCGCCCTGGGCTGCTGGGGGGCCATGGTTAATACGTTGGCGTTATAGAGGACAAGGTCTGCTGACTGTGTGCTCAATATACCCCGGCGATATCATAGTAACTTGGCCTTACTGGAATCTGACTACTCCTGCAGCCAGAGATTAATCCTGGCAATTATCGCTTCAAGATAGCTATCAACTGTGGTGCAGTTGGCATATGCGCCTATGCTGTCACCCGTCCAGGGCATATCCCCCTCGCTGAGCCAGCCACGGTTGCCGAATACCTCTTCTTTGAGCACCTCGGTTCGTACCGCCTTGTCGATATCGGAGCTGATGTCGAAACCAGTGCCTTCGCTGAGCGCCCTG
>Ga0209427_10000755_pt1 | contig 35629 bp, 33 predicted proteins | sample DeeMarSWOR136_30_FD_187465 | JGI IMG/M metagenome (GOLD analysis project Ga0209427, IMG submission 187465) | Marine sediment microbial communities from White Oak River estuary, North Carolina - WOR-1-36_30 (SPAdes) (version 2) | ecosystem: Environmental > Aquatic > Marine > Intertidal zone >...
TAGGTTATTTGACAATAGACAAAAAGGTGACTATGCAGATTTAATCCGCTTTGATCCCGATGAAGTAAGTGATTGGTACGATGAAGCCCGTGAATTCGTAGAGACCGTAGAAGATATTGTTAAGAAGGAATTGGACAGGCATTAGAGAAAGGGACCTTTCTAAAAGTAATCGCCCGCTTGATCCTCACTGACTCTGGTGGGATACAAAAGGACGCGTATTTCTTTGGGGTTCCCTGCATGACTTTGCGACCAGAGACTGAATGGGCCGAGACTGTTGAGGCAGGATGGAACATTGTTGTCGGAAGCGACCGTTCAGCAATAGTTCATAAAGCACGAACCATGCAACCACCTCCTCAGTCACAAAGCCGCATGTTTGTCGCCGGGCATGCGGGCGATCTAATTGTGTAGACGCTGGTGAACACCATTCCAGCAGACAACCTGATTGGACGAGAAACGCTTTGAGGATGGCGAGTGAATGAAGTAAATAACCCCGTGCTTCCGCACGGGGTATCCAGGGTTGGTTTTTCATGAAAGGAAGAAAAGGTGCTTCTTCTGACCAAGAGTATGTGAATTATGCAAAGGATATTGGCTTTGTTGCTGCCACAACCGTAGCAATAAGCCTACTAGGCTTTATTACTCTCCCTATCTTGACTAAATGGCTTGGCAGCTACTTATATGGTACTTGGTCACTAATTCAGACCACCATTCTTTTGATTACACCGCTGGCCGCGTTAGGCTTGCCAACAGCTGTACTTCGTTTTCTCTCTGCAGAAAGAGACCCCGATAGAATCCGCGAGGGATTCCTGTCTGCAGTTTTGACTATATCATCTGCCGGGACATTTCTGTGTCTCATATTGATTCTATGTTCTGATTTTCTGGCCTCCTCTATCTTCGGTGATAGATCTAGCTCTCATTTTATCAAGTTCGCCTCCTCTTTGGTTCTCATCGAGGCTCTTAGTCGGGTAGCTCTGGTATTCTTTCGTACATTCAGGCAAATTAAAGCCTATGCTACCCTGCTGTTATCAAAAGCAGTCATCCAACTTGGGCTTACTGTTGCCTTCCTACTTTTAGGCTGGTCTTTAGACGGAGTTATAATTGCATTTTTGATCAGTGGGGCCCTTGTTGTCGGGATCTCTCTTTCCCTTGCCCTGAGGCGTATTGGTTTCCAATTCCCTAAATTTACTGAAATAAAAGGTTATCTAAAATTTGGTGTACCGCTTATTCCCAATGTAGCCATACTATGGGTAATACTTTTCAGTGACCGATATATGATTGGATATTTTCTCGAGGTGAACGATGTGGGCATATATGCTGCTGGCTACAGCTTGGCCAATTTGGTCTCCTTTTACTTAGGTCCGTTAGGAATGGTTTTGTATCCTACTGTTTCAAAACTATATGATGAAGGCAAAATAGCTGAAACTAAAACCTATCTCAAATACTCTCTCAAATACCTGATGATGCTGTCTATCCCTTCTGCCTTTGGCCTATCTATTCTAGCTCTGCCGCTTCTCCGGATACTCACTACACTGGAATTTACTTCAGGAAGCAGCGTACTCCCACTTTTAGCCTCTGGCTTGGTTGCTTACAGCTTCTATCAGGTATGTCTCTATATAATTCGACTGGTGAAAAAGACGCAGCTAGAGGCATATCTCCTAGGAATTTCAGCTACCTTAAACATCGGCTTAAACTTATTGCTCATCCCACGAATGGGAATCTTAGGGGCAGCAGTGGGTACTCTGGTCGCGTATGGGGCTCTGGGGGTGTTGACCATACTCGTCTCCTTCCGATACCTGAGATTTGACATTGGGATTTTTTTTATTACGAAAAGCATTCTGGCATCAGCGATGATGCTGCCTTTTATTAAACTACTAGACCCATGCAGTGTAGCTGAAGTTATAATTTCCATCATTTTTGGGGGTATAATATATTTTGTCGTGCTGTTTCTCCTAAAAGGCTTTAACAAGGCTGAGCTACTCTTAGCTAAGGACATCTTATTAAGCTATAAATTTTAAGCTATAAATTGGTCAATAAGTAGTGAACAAACAAAAGAAGTTGAATATTTTGGTAACGGGGTTGTGCCTCCAGGGCAATAAGGGTGGGCCGGCAATAGCGCTTTCATTGATGCAACTTCTTAACAAGCATTTGAATGCTGATTATTGCTTTGTAGTGCCGTCGACATATATTGCCGAAGAGCAGCAATGGGGAGCCAAATACGGGGTATCTGTGGTACCGACGATTGGACCTAAAGACATGATGCCACCTTATTGCTGGAAGACTGCTCGGCGGTTTCGGTCCGCCTTGGCACTGAAGGCGTTAGAGGAAGCCGATGTTCTAATAGACTCTTCAGGCATCTCTTTCATTGGGCCACCTGCTGGAAGGTCAGTAAATGCGATATTGAACCACCAATGGTCTATTCTTGCAGGCTATTATCATAAGCCAGTCTTTCGGTGGACGCAGTCTTATGGGCCATTTTCCACTCGCTTTGTTCGGCTTATGGCTCGTCGTGAGTTTTCAAAGGCGCCATTCCTTATGGCGCGTGGCTATATATCACGAGAGCGCCTCGAAAAGCTAGGAGTAAAATGTTCTGTTTACGATTTCCCGGACGTGGCTTTCTGCCTGCCAGCAGCAAGTGCCGATTGGGCGGCTACATACTTGCATAAGGAACTGGCTGTGCCGGTTGGTCGGCAATTACTGGGGCTATCCCCCAGCGCCGTGTTAAGGAATTACCCTGGAAATGGAGGAGGCACTGGTGAAGCCCACATTGAATTTTGTGCCTTGTTAATAGAGGAGATGCTGAAGCCTGGTTGGGACTGCCTGCTGATTCCCCATACAATAAGGGTTACCGGTCCCGCCAGCCAATGCGACCTTGATGTTGCACTAAAAATCCGGGCAAAACTAAGCTCGCCATACCAGGAAAGAGTCCGTGTAGTCTATGACGACTTGGATTGCCGCAAGCTTAAGTCATTAATTGGAAAAATGGACTTCTTCATTGGCGCTCGGTATCACTCATTGATCGCTGCACTTTCCAAGAAGGTTCCTTCTTTAGCAATCGCCTGGCATGAAAAATACGCCGAGCTGTTTTACTATTTTGCTCTAGATGAGGCTGTTCTCGATGCACGGGGTGATATCTCTCTTTCCGAAATGGTGGATAGGGCGCGAGATTTGTTTGAGAATAGAGCAATTGTGAAAGCAAAGATTGATGATAAATTGTCTTCAGTAATTCAAGCTGTGGAGGCTAGCGGCAGACTTCTAGCTGAAGCAATCTTAGACGCCTTGAGTTCACCGTATGGTAAAAAGGATGAATCATGATTCCTCCTGTTCTCAAGGTTAGAAATAGTGGTATGTGTATTGGCTGCGGTGCCTGCTCTGTCACTTGCCCAGTGCAAAAGCTGAAAGTCGTCCATGATGGCCGTTCTGGAATGTTTGTGGTCGCCCAAATTAGCTCATCGCCTTGCTCGTGTAGTGCCCCTTTGTGCGAACGAGTTTGCCCCAGCCTTGAGGTTGACACTTCAGATTTAACTCAGTCATTTGAGGCAAAAGCGGACGTCTGGCTAGGTCCGGTTAAGCGTGCTTGCCTTTCTTGGGCAAATGATGAGAAGTTAAGGTTTAATAGTTCTTCTGGCGGCACCGCCAAAGCTCTGTCAAGGTTTCTTTTAGAGACAAGCGAAGTACACCGTGTCATTGCTCTCTGCTCCGACGCAAGCGACCCATTTGTTCCGAAGTTTCAATCTATCACCCAGCCAGAGGAAATCTCACAACTTTCCAATTCCTTCTACATGCATGTGCCTTTTGAGACAGCACTGAGGATATTGCATGAAGATAGCAACTATCGGTTTGGTATTGTTGCCCTGCCTTGTCAAATACAGGCATTAAGAAAGTTGTTAAGCTTGGGTACCATAAAAGCGGATATCTTGATAATCGGCCTTTTCTGCGGCGGAATTAATCGGACAAGGGCATTAAAGCGATACCTGTCATACCATAAACTGGAGGAAGCCTCTGTTCAAACAGTAAAACTCCGAGGTCAGGGATGGCCGGGCAAAATAGTAGTCAATGACAAGGCTATCTATGATAGAAGAGATCCATCACTTCTTAGCCGTACACTCTACTGGCATTGCTTTTCAAACGACTTCCATTTAAAACGTTGCCTTGTATGTGTTGACAGAACATCTGAATTGGCTGACATCTCCTTAGGCGATGCCTGGATATCACGCATAACAGAGACTGATAGCGTTGGGACAAATGTGGTGTTATTGCGTTCAGAAAGAGGGTTAAAGGTTTTTGGTGCAGCAGTCCAGGCAGGCATATTGAAATCAATCCCAGTAACCTATCGTGAGGTAATCGATTCTCAAAGCACTTGTCTAGTTGGGCATAAGCTAGGGATCTGGGCTTGGCCAAGTAGCAAAACATTACCATCAAAGGGGTTTATTTCATTCAGGCGATTGTCCACAGAATGGCCTATAGAACATACACCATCTATGAGACAAGTTATTTATCGAAGGTTGTTTTGGAATATAGCTAGGAGCCGAATTGCGGAGCGATTCATTTTTCCCCTGAGCATAATCTTCCCGCGGGTCATAATTGAAACGGGTGCATTAGAAATTATGAAACATATCATAGGAAGAGCAGAGAAAATATGGAAGAGGCGAGAATGATAGACAGATGGCTGACCTTTCTCAGGTGTTCATCATGCAACAGGACAGGGCTCAGGTACAGTGGGAGCTCACATGAGGCAAGCTGTCCTGAATGCGGTTGGGTCTCTTTTGCGACTTGGGACTATTCCGATTTGGTTAATACGGGACATGAATTCAGAAACGAGCCGTCACTTTCCGCATCTAAATGGGACCGATTTATTTGCAAGCAGGTTTCAAAAATAGTCCGAAGTGAGGGTAAATGCACATCTTCCTGCCATATTGTGGAGGATGAAGTTGATTATCGGGAATATAAGGCATTAATCGGTGATGCCGAATTAGCCATCGTTTCCCGATATCATGCCTTCGTTGCAGCCCTTTCTAGCGGGGTGCTGGTGATCTGCATTCGCCGAAATGAGAAATATAAAGACTTACTAGACTTTCATAAGCCTGCCGAATTTGCTGTAGATGCTAGAATGAGAGAGCCTAACGTTGATGCTGAAGTGGCTATAAATCATGCTAAGCATTAGCCAAAAAACATATACAATTAGTGAAAAATATTCAGACGGAACTTAAAGATATGGTGAACAAGGCTGGTAAGATTTACGCAGACTGGATCCTCGATATTACATAAGCGACAAATTCAAAGCAGAAGGAGGACTATTTGAATCTTTGTCGAATCTGTCGTTATAAGAGGGCTAAGAGTGTTGGTTATTTTCGTCCATACTCAGACTTAGATGGGTTTGAGGTATTTGATTGCTTAGATTGTGGATGCCGATTTGTCTGGAGAAAAGAAGAAGTCCATGAAGGGATGCACGCTTCAAAGTATTCACCATACTCATTTCATGAAAAAATTGCCAATGAGGTAAGTGAATATTTCCATAATAATCAGCTACATTCTCTCAAACAATATCTATCTAAAACACCAAAATTTAGATTTGTCATCGATAGAATCTCCCAAGTGAACAAAAATGCTAAGATTTTTGAATTGGGTTGTTCTCTCGGTTATTTAACATCTTACTTTATCCTTGCCAGGTATGATGTTATCGGAGCTGATATTTCTTCAACTGCGATACAAAAGGCTCGGTCATACTTTGGTAAGCATTTTATTGGAATAGATAAACAGTTCTATGATCAAGCCAACTGTTTTGATTTTGTCTACCATTTGGGAACCATAGGTTGTGTGAATAATCCTATTGCTTTTACAAAGGTATCATTAAATCTTCTAAGACCTGGAGGGAAGTTGTTATTTAACGCGCCAGATGTTAAAGCAGCCAGGGAAATGGGTGCTATATGGAATAATTCTACTCCCCCACCAGACCTAATTACTCTGTTTGATGAAAGCTTTTGGGAGAATCAATTTAAAGATCTCGCTGATGTTGATATTACCTATGAGCCATATTGTCATTATAGCAATGCAGCAAAACATATAGATAAATTATTAAATCGTCCATATTTAGATCCGAAGCCGAAATTATTTCACAAGATGGTTTTTCCTAAAGCAAGTGATAAGCTTCGTGTTAAGAGAATACTACGTAGGATCATGATCCAGCTTTTCTATTATTTATCCAAACTTAATATTATTCATCAATATAAACCTGAATTTGGGATGTTTGTTAGCCTTACAAAGAAATAATAAGACTTTGAGGAATCAATGATTAAAACAAGCAGAATGATTCTTCAGACTTTTTGGGGTCTAGCGAATACCTTTTATATTGGTAATAAAAACCCGCTGCTTGCGAACGTGGCATCAAAAGTCAAATTCTAACTGGTGAGGAGTTTTCTCCTCATGCCTCTGATACAGTTCATAGTTCCATATTGTTTCACTCGTCACTTTGTCCCCAACTGTCTTGACAAGATATCCATCTTCCCAGAATTCTCCACCTCACAGTTCTCTCTTTACCGCTGGATATCTCAGAAAAAGTTCGCTTGCACTTACGCCTTTGAGAACTCTCACGATCTCTTCACCGGAATATCTCGGTGGTATACTTGTAAATATATACACATGATCATGTGCTATTTCCGTCTGCTCTATTTCACAATCTCTTCATGGAAGTATCTCTTCAAACAACTTTTTTACGACATCTCGGACCTTTTCGTTCAGTATCCATTTTCGATATTTGGGTGCCCACACAGGAGGGTGTCTCGTATGATAAACTGCATGGCTCATTCGTTTGATGGTCATGCAGCATATTATACTAATCTCCTAAACCAACATAACCCTTTCCTCCCCCTGCGTCCGCACGCGGTATCCAGGGTTGGTTTTTCATGAACATCGATTACAAAAAACTCCTTCAGGGCAGATATGAGGCCGAACGGCTTCCGAAGGATTTTTCGCCCGAAAGGGCTGTTCCTGACTATGCTTTTAATGTGCTAAATCCTTTGGGTATGATCTATATGCCAGTGGCAGATGAACATTTCCTTCAAAATGGCGGGAATAAACCTGCTTGGCCGGAGGGAAAGCCCTTTGCCGTATGCCTAACACATGATGTAGATGCTGTGTCCCTTTACTCTATGCAACAATCGTTGAAGTCCCGACTAGGGGAGTTGTTAGGTGCCAGTTCTACACTTGAAAAAATGAAGGCCCTGCTGACTCCCGGCATTGACTTGACAAGAGTAGTGCTGAATAGTTGGAAAGGGGACCCGCTTCATTGCTATGAGAGCTGGCTGGAGGTTGAAAAGCAGGTCGGTGCTCACTCCACCTTCTTCTTTTGGCCGGGTTGGAACAACGTCACAAAGCACCATCGTACGGACTGCACCTACGGGCTGCATGATCGAGTGGTGTTTGATGATCAGCAGTGCACGGTAGCTGAGATGATTCGTGAAATAGACCAGCGTGGTTGGGAAGTTGGTCTTCATTCATCTTGGTATTCGTTTGACGATGTGGATGAACTGACACGTCAGAAAGAAACTTTGGAGCAAGTTCTTGGTCATGAGGTTGTCAGCATCCGCCAGCATCACTTGCATTATGATATTCGATCTACCCCCCGTGTGCATAGTCAAGCAGGTCTTAAGTACGACTCAACACTGGGCTTTAATCATAGTGTTGGTTTTCGCCTCGGCACCTGTTATCCTTGCCATCTTTATGATTTAAAGGAAGAAAAGGAGCTGCCGATAAGGGAGATTCCTCTCATTGTCCAAGATGTTGCCATGCTTGATCCGGCCAAGGCTATGCGTCTCGACGAGGAGACAGCTTTTGAATATCTGCTTCTGGTGGCCGAGCATGTTGAGAGAGTGGGCGGCGTGCTGACATTACTGTGGCATTCCAATCATGTAGTCAAACCAGCTTGGTGGGCGCTCTACCTCCGCATTATAAAATATCTGCAGCAGAAGAATGTATGGTTTGCCTCTATAAAGGAGGTAGGCGAGTGTTGGGACGAAGAGTTCCAGGATCATTACAGAAGTATAATCTTCTCTACCTAAGTTAAAGATGGATTCAGATAAAGTAGAATCATTATGTGTGAAATCTTGTGGTCGATGGAAAAGGAAACCGATCAAAGGTTATGCACGATGACAAGTTACCATTCCGTTTGTACCCAAAAAAGGATTGAGGATTCTCCTTAAGATGGATTTGAAACAGAAATAGGAGTAAGCCGACGAGAGGGGAAGAAGAATTCAAAGTTCAAATGGAGAATGCAAGCGGGACAACTCTTCATTGAGAGTTGGGGGGAAACCATATCCATAATCTAACGAGTAATCATAAAAGGACCCAATGAAAATCCTGTACATATCTCCCATCAATATCGCTACTCAGGGAGGACAATCCAATCACTTCAGGGAGATAGGGGAGAATCTGCAAAAATTAGGAAACGAACTCCTGACCATCTGTCGCGGAAAGGGTGAAAGATTTCAACATTTAAATATCAAAGGTATCCCTAACGTGGAAGTTAGTTATCTTACACCTGTCATCGCAGATTTCTTTTTGTCCTTCTATTTGCTTTATTACGTATTAAGTTTTAGACCTGATGTAGTTTACTACCGAGGGGTGACTCTGGGGGGGATTATTTCTCGAGTCTTGAAGATTCCATCTGTTGCCGAAGCCAATGGGATCTATCCAGATGAAGTCAAGGTGGAGCGTCCTCGTTTTTTTGAACTTGCCGGTAACTTTTTGAAGTTAAGGGAGAAAATCAATTACTATCTGGCAACCAGGATCATCTGCATCACTGAGGGAATAAAAAGTGAACTGGCAAAAAACTATGACATAAAGAGCGAGATTTGCACGGTAATCCCTAATGGGGTAAATACCAATCTATCGAAGCCAATGGATAAGGCTGCTTGTAGGAAAAAATTGGGGTTAGAAGAAGGCTACTTTTGTTTAGGGTTTGTAGGCTCTTTTCGGGCATGGCAGGGACTTGATACCTTAATCGAGGCAATGAAGGTAGTGAAGGATAAAGGTTTCCATAGCATACGCTGCGTTTTAGTCGGCGATGGAGAATCGATGAATTATTTGAAGGATATAGTGAATCGATATGGTTTGCACCGGGAGATTGTTTTTGTAGGAAGGATTAGGTATGAGGAAGTATCCGAATTTATAAATGCTTTTGATGTTTGCCTGGCACCCTTCAAAAGGGAGAGAAACGAAAAGATTGGCTTATCGCCCCTGAAATTATATGAATACTTGGCATGTGCCAGAGCTGTTATTGCGAGCAGAGTGCAGGGGGTGAGCGAGGTCATTGAAAGGGGAAAATGCGGCTATCTGTTTGAGCCTGGAGATGCAACGGATTTGGCTTTGAGAATTTTTGAAAGTTATGGCGAATGGGACAGATTACCTAAACTGGGGCATAACGGACGAATTTTGGTAGAGAAAAACTTCAGTTGGGAGAAAATCGCTCGAAGTGTTGAAAACGTCTTGAGGCAGGCCGTACGAGGAAATCATATGAACTGATTTGTGGAATTGGAGTTTTTTCGGGAATAGACAAGAACTCGAAGACACACCACTAGGTCTCTTAATCCTTTCCTTTTAACCTTATCTTCTCAATGCTACTATTATCTAATATCCTCTTAAACCCGCAGGGGTAGTGTAATATTTCTTGTGTAAAATCGGTTTTTAGGTAGAAAAAAAGCGCATTCCCTTTTAGACTTGGGTTGGCTCAAGAAACCAAGAAAGGAGAATACGCCATGATTGAAGTTAGCATCAACGTACTAGAGATTCGGGAGTTTATCAAGGACATCGTCGAGACTCCGGGAAGGATTTTTGAAATCATGCGACTTAGCGTTCGAGAGGCCTTCGGCCAATATCTGAGCCTTTTGATGCAGTCGGAGTTGACCTTCATGCTGAGCCGGGAGCCCTACGAAAGGGCTAAGGGAGCCGTCAATTACTGAAACGGAGCTTACCATCGTCGATTTACCCTCAAAGGGATTGGCCAGGTCAGCGTGCGTGTTCCCAGAGATCGCACCGGAGAGTTTAGGACTTCGGTCTTACCCAGACGCAAACAGTATGAGGGTATGATCCGGGAGGATCTCTCACTGATGTTTCTCTCTGGAGTCAGCACCAGGACATTGTCTCTGATATCCCGCCGCCTCATTGGAAGATCCATCAGCCATGAGGAGGTCTCTGGGGCAAACCGGGAGCTCACAGAAGGCACTGAACGTTGGCGGAGGAGGGATCTATCCAGGGAGCCTGTGAAGTATCTGTTTCTGGGTGGGGTTAACTTCACGATGCGCATTGGGGGCACTGTGGAGTTGGTGCCAGTTCTGTTGGCCATTGGAGTGACTCTGGCGGGCCATAAGAAGGTGCTGGGGCTACAGAGTGGTGATAAGAAGTCAGCCAGCTCCTGGAGGCAGTTTATCAAGGATCTTAAGGCTCGTGGTCTCAGTCCAGAACGTGTCATCTTAGGAGTCATGGATGGTCTGGTCGGTCTGGAGAAGGTCTTCAGGGAGGACTTCGTCCATGCCAAGGTCCAGCGTTGCCAGGTCCATGTGGCTAAGAACGTATTGACCAAGGCGCCCAGGAAGTTGAAGGAGACAGTGGCCGATGATATGCGCTCCATCTTCTACGCCTCATCCAAACCGAAAGCTCTGGAGTTTTCCGGAACATTCAAAAAGAAGTGGGAAAGGGAGATCCCCTCGGCTGCAAAGACCTTGGAGAACTCGCTGGAGTCCTGTTTGACTTTTTTCTCCTTTCCCCAGCAGGAGTGGATCTCTCTTTGGACGACCAATATCATTGAAAGGCTCAAAAAGGAGTTTAAACGAAGGACAAAGCCAATGGAGATTATCGCCGGTGAAAACGCATGCTATAGGCTTTTGGCCTTCATCTGTCTAAAAGCAGAGCTACACTGGAGAGCGAATACGGTCGGAAAGGTGAGTGCCAATCTACCCTTCTTCAAGGAAATTGCTCAAAAAGAATTTACACAAAATCCTTGACAGTACCGCCACAGGTAACTAGCTTGTAAATGCGTAGCTTTGACCCTTAACACTAAGAGGGAGTGTGAAGAGCATATTGGTAACAGGAGGGAGTGGTTTCCTAGGTGGTTATGTCTACCGATGCTTTCGTAGTGCTGGCTATGAGGTAAAGAATTTCGATATCGTTGGTGATGAAACGGACTGTTACTACATGAAGGGCTCCATTTTAGACTTCAATAAAGTGACAAGGGCAGTAGATACAGCGGACATTATCTTCCATTTTGCAGGATTCACGAATATCAATCATGTCAAGGCAAATCCGAAGGATTGCATTGAACTCAATATAATGGGAACAACAAATTTCCTAGAAGCCATCAGACAGAAAGGTGAGGGGAGGTTTATACTTGCCTCTTCGGTATACGCTCATAACACTCAAGGTCATTTGTATACGTCATCAAAACTGGCCTCAGAATTGATTTGCCAAAACTTCTCGAAGCTATATGGAATACCCACGACCATCTTGAGGATCGCCACTGTATATGGTGAGGAAAGCAGACATGAGGATGTGGTGTCTATTTTTGTGAAACGGGCCTGTGCAGGCCAACCAATAACAATTCATGGTTCGGGAGAGCAGATAAGGCATTTTATTCACGGTGAGGATGTGGCCCAAGCATGTCGGAGAATAGTCGAAAAAGATATTGCTAACACAACTCTAATTCTGGCATATAGACGCGGGATTTCCGTCAATGAATTGGCTAAGATTATCAGAGCACATGTTCCAAGTTGCATTATAGAACGACGTGAGAACATGGGAAGAGAAGACGATTATCAAGGAGATATTGATGATGCAAAAGAGACTTACGAAGTCCTGAAGTGGGAACCTAAGATTCATCCAGAGGAAGGGGTCAAGCGACTCATAAACTATTTTCAAAAAAATGAAAGTTGAGGTTTTATGAAGAGGGTTTTACTACTGAATACTCCGTTTTATAGATTGATGGGTAGCCACTATAATGGTTTGTCCTTAGGCCTTCTATACATAGCTTCGGTTCTGAGAGATGCCAATCATGAAGTTGGAGTACTGAACGCCGATCATGAAGACGCAACTAGTTATCTGGACCAAAGGGGGATATTTGACGGCTTTGATACATATAAAAGGATCCATGAAGATGAGGGGCATCATATATGGGAGGGTACCGTTAGGGATATTCTAGCTTTCAATCCAGATTTCCTCGGCATAACGATGTATACTGCCAATTTCAAGGCTGCGAGAATTATTTCTCAAAAGGTGAAGCGAGAAAATAACGATATCAAAATTGTTGTGGGTGGAATTCACCCCACGCTTGCATCTTATGAAACGCTCAAAGCAGAAGAATTCGACTACGTCATCGCTGGAGAGGGGGAGTTCCCTTTCTTGAAGTTAGTGAATGATACTCCAGAAGATAGAATTGCCGGCTTAGGATATAGGGATGGTGGTACACCAGTCCTATATCCTCGTGGAGAATTTATCCCAGATCTCGATTCACTGCCTTTTCCGGCAAGAGATCTCGTCATCAATTCATCCAACAGTACAGACTATGGACAGCTCATTTCGGGCAGAGGATGCCCCTTCTCTTGTTCCTACTGTGCCTCTGCAACCATATGGAAGAGGACCGTACGGTTCCGTTCTGTCGAAAATGTTATGAAAGAACTGATAACTATAAAGGAGAATTATCCGCATGACGTCATCTATTTTGAAGACGATACATTTACTCTAAGACCAGATAGAACCATTGAATTGTGCGATCAGATAATTAAGCGTGGTCTCGATATCAGATGGAAGTGTGATACGAGGGCGGATTGCCTAAACGATGAAATGGTCAGGTTTATGAAGCGCGCCGGTTGTATCTGTATAAAAATGGGAGCGGAAAGCGGTAGCGAGAAGGTTCTAAAGAGCATTAACAAGAAATTGACCAAGGATATCATATCTCGTGCGGCGAAAACAGTAAAGAAGCACGGAATAGCACTCACTGTCTATTTAATGGCAGGCTTTCCTCGTGAGACGGATGAGGATCTAATTGAAACCATTAACTTCGCGAAGCAACTAGATGCCGACTATTACAGCCTCAGTGTTGTGGCTCCTTATTACGGCACCAACATATACGATGAGTATGTGAGGAATAATGGAAGACTGGGCAAGGAACACTGGGAGTATTTTTATCATCAAAGTCAAGAGATGATCATGAATGATAATTTGTCACAGGATATCATAGGGGAATTCCTGTCCCTAAATGAGGGGAAGAAGAGAACTTAGTGGGAGACGCGCATGAAAAAGTCAACCATCCCGTTGCTGAGGTTGGAATATACCGATGACGATATCAGCTTCATCCAGAATGGTATTAAGGAAATCCTATTAAGCGGCTATCTTACGATGGCTGATAAAGTCAAGCAGTTTGAAGATGGGTTTTCAAGGTGGATAGGGTGTAGGTATGCACTGGGTACTAATTCCGGCACCTCTTCATTAGAGATTATCCTGAGGGCTATAGGCGTTGCGGAAAAAACCGTAATCTGCCCTTCAAATACATTCATGGCCACTGCCACTGTTGCAATTAACGCTGGTGCGACAGTGGCGTTTGTTGACTCTCAAATTGAAAACCTCCAAATGGACCCCAAATCTTTAGAGAGGGCTCTAAAAGAGATCGATAATGTAGCTGCAGTGATAACAGTGCACATTGGAGGAATAATTTCGCCTCATTTTTGGGAAATGAGACGGTTATGTGATAGGTACGGCGTGCCCATAATCGAAGACGCAGCTCATGCCCATGGTGCTACGATAGATGGAAAACATGCCGGGACATTAGGATTGGCTGGTTCTTTTTCCTTTTACCCAACGAAAGTCTTAGTTACTGGTGAAGGCGGCATGGTAACTACAGACGATCCGGATATATATGAGAAAGGGGTTGTCTTAAGGGAACATGGCAAAGCAGACCATCGGTATAACATTCACACTGAGTTTGGATATAACTGGAGATTTTCCGAATTCCATGCGCTTTTGGGTATACAACAGTTGAGAACTGCAAATCAGATCTTAGACAAAAGGCGTAAGATTGCCAAATGGTATGATGAGTTGTTAGAGGGCGTTCCTGAAATTAGAAGGATAGAGGTTCCACCCAATATTCAATCATCGTACTACAAATATATCTGTTATCTGGATGAGAAGATTGATCGAGCAGACTTCAAGGACAAATTGCTCAAGGAGTTTAGCGTATCATTAACAGGTGAAGTTTATTCTGATCCATGCCATAGTCAACCCGTCTTCAAGAAGTACCCAACCAAAGTTATGTCTCTAAGGAACCAGACGTTTGAAAGCACCGATTACATTTGCAACAGACACGTGTGCCTTCCCTTGTATCCTGGTTTGCAAAGGGAAGAGATAGAATACGTCGTAGAGAGTATACGCAAGTGCATTGGCGGCCCTTAGTCAAAGGTTATAGGGAGTCTCCTTTGTCCACCAACGACAAATCAGAAGGAACGCACTTAATCCACCGAGGTAGAAAGCCAAAAATAGAATTCTGTGTCTTTTCGCACTCGGGGAAAGGACGCCTGATTTTACGTTCTGATAACTTCAACAGCAGTGTGCACAGTCTGGAACGTGCGAGCCTAAAACTCATGTGAATTTGCTAAACTGATAGCAGCATATTCTAGGGGGGAAACAATGAGAACAAGTTTGTAAGGAGTAAAGATGTGGCGGGAAAAGATTAAGAGAAATCTCAATAACATGGGATCATTATGCTTCCTTTCTGCTTGTCTGAGCTATATTCTTAGTCAGTCTTATTGGAAAATTAGACTTAAAAAACTTGGGAAAAGCTCTTGGATTCATAGAGGGGTAATAATTCAGAACCCGCGAAATGTATCGATAGGAGATAACTTCAAGATATACCATAGGGTTTTCATGGGCGTTGGCAGAAAGGGCGCGATAGAAATTGGAGATAACGGGCACATAGGAGTAGACGCCTATTTCAACGCCAGTGAAGGGAGAATAAGGATTGGGAATAACGTTGTTATAGCCCCAAAGGCTCAGATTTACAGCTACTCAAATGCATGCCAAGATAACAAACCGGTTCTCGATTCCTATGAAGTCTCCGATGTTACCATAGACGATCATGTCTGGATTGGAGCAGGAGCAATTATTCTGCCAGGTGTAAAACTATCCAGGGGGGCAGTAGTTGGCGCAGGTGCGGTGGTCACTGAGAGCATTAGAGAAAACGAGATTTGTGCGGGGTCTCCGGCTAAGTTCATCAGAAAGAGGATTTTTGGGGCTTAATTAGGTACGAGTCGTTGTCGAAACAGTTAAGCCCATGCCCACAATTGTTTACCGCGCGGCAACCTAGCGGGTAATTCATTTCAAAACGCGCGAGCTCGTAGCAAGCTTCTATTGAAATTTGGTGAGATTATATCTCTCTGAGGTTTTGTTTTGTTTCATTCCTTTACTATTTTGCAAATTAGATTGCTATGAGAATTTGCTATTTGGCTAGAGCAAACCAGTTTTATTTTGTCAGGTGGTATGAGTACTTCACAAGGCGCGGTCATCAGGTATATGTCCTCTCAGGGGACATCTCCCATATGAACAGAAATCTCGCAGTACCAGCTGGAGTTGAGGTATATTTTCTCCCCGAGAAAAAGTTAAAGGGCCAGGAAATAAGCTTCCTATATAATCTGATGCGACTGCCTCTGATTATGAGCGCATTGAAAAAGATAATAAGAAATCTTGCTCCTGACATAATTCACGCTCACCAAATAACTCCGAGCGGGTTGTGGGGGGCGTTAAGCAATTTCCATCCTTTTATTATTACCCCAATTGGCTCAGACGTAATGGTCCATGCTCGAGAGAATTTCTTCTATAAGTTAATTACTCAATATGCACTCAGGAAGGCAGATCTCATTACAAGTGATTCCTTTGCTCTTCGAGATGCCATTTTCCAATTTGGTGGAAGCCAGGAGAAGACCCACATCATCCAAAACGGGGTAGATTTCTCAGTTTTCAACCCTAATGTTGATGGCCATGAATTACGAGAGAAGCTTGGTCTCACTAGTTCACCTGTTATCTTGAGTACAAGGGGAATAACTCCTTTGTACAATATAGATTGTATCGTTAAAGCTATCCCCAGGGTCCTGTGTTCCTTTCCTGACGCGCAGTTCCTCTTTACCTATGTAATGGAAGATTCACTTTATAGTGTAGAGGAACTAGTGACGAAGTTGGGGGTTGAAAATCCAGTTAAATTTATTGGCGCTGTTGATTATGAAGAGATGCCCTATTATCACTCCATAGCTGATGTATTAGTCTCAGTGCCGTCTTCGGATAGCTCACCTTGTTCGGTGTATGAGGCTATGGCTTGCAGGACCCCCGTTGTAGTAAGTGACCTACCGTGGACCAAACACTTCATGAAAAATGGACAGAATGCCATGATAGTTCCCGTTAATAGTCCTGCGGCCACAGCTGATGCGATATTAAAGATTTTACATAATGATCAGTTAAAAAGTAAGCTGGTTGAAGGTGGATTATCCACAGTTAAGAAGTATGTTGATTATCAGAAGAATATGGAGATGATGGAAAATCTTATGGAAAACATAATAAGAAAGAAATAAATTATGAGCGACTTAAGCTTAATTTCTATTATCATCCCTTGCCGAAATGAGGAAAAATTCATTGGTAAATGCCTTGATTCGATTGTTGGTCAGGTTTATCCAAAAGATAAATTAGAATTATTTGTTGTAGATGGAATGAGCACAGATAAAACGAGGGAAGTGGTAAGGGAATATGGTCAAACGTATTCATTTATCGCCATTTTAGAAAATCGGATGAAAGTTACTCCTTTTGCAATGAATATCGGTATCAGAAGCTCACAAGGCGAAGTGATTATATTAGTTAATGCACATAGTATCTTAGACAAGGATTTTCTCAAAAATAACATTGAATACTTAAACAAAACGCATGCTGATGCAGTCGGGGGAATGCTCAATACAATAAATGTAGGAGCTTCCATAATTTCCAAAGCAATCCCTTTGGCAACCGACTCCATTTTTGGTGCCGGAGGTAGACGGTATAGGAGTAGAATCCAGGAAGGTTTTGTCAAAGATACCTTGCCGTACTGTGCTTATAGAAAAGAACTTTTTGATAAAATAGGGTTGATAGATGAGGATTTAATCAGGGATCAGGATGAGGAGTTTAATTACCGGATCCTAAGAAATGGTGGTAAGATTTTCTTTACCCCCAAGATTAAATCTTATTTACATGTAAGACCTACGTTAAAAAAGCTCTGGAAACAGCACTTCCAATACGGTTATTTTAAGCCTTTAGTCTTATCAAAGGTCGGTGGTGTGTTTACCTGGCGGCAGGCTATCCCTTCTCTGATGATCACTTCTGTGGTGGTCACAGGCCTGCTATCATTTCTTAGTGAGTACTTCTTGTGGTTCTTTATTCTCATCCTTGGGCTATATGTTTCTGTCACTATGATTTTCTCCCTCTTAATAGGCATAAAGAGAGATTTGAGATTGATGTCCTTTCTAATGGCCTCTTTTTTCACCTTACATTTCAGCTATGGAACTGGTTATCTAAAAGGTATTTTGGATTTTATTCTTTTCAAAAAACATTTGAAGCTGAAAGTCATTGATGTAGGTTTAACAAGATGAATGAGGTCGAAAGAATCAAGGAGGCCTATGAAAGGAGAAAAATTGACCGGAAGGGCAGGATTTACTCATATTCTAATAAAGCAAATTTATTTATGATTCATCAGAGAGAAAGGAGACTTCTCGACACATTTAGAAGATTTAAAATTACGAGTTTTTCAGATAGGGAGATCCTTGATGTAGGCTGCGGAGGAGGGGGGTTACTCAGAGAGCTCGTAAAGTATGGTGCCAGACCAGAAAATCTTTACGGGATTGATCTTTTAGGAGAACGGATTGAAGAGGCTAAATATCTCAGTACAAACATCAATTTTAGATGTGGAGATGCGTCAAACCTACCTTATGATGACTCGTCTTTTGACATCGTAATGCAGTTTACGACTTTTACCTCTATATTGGATATTACAATGAAGATGGGAATAGCCTCAGAAATGCTTCGTGTAATGAAACTAGATGGTATTATAATCTGGTATGATTTTCATATGGACAATCCTAAGAATCCAGATGTAAGAGGAGTTACGAAGAAGGAGATCTTTGAACTTTTCCCGAATTGTAATATTTACCTTAAAGCAGTTACCCTTGCACCACCCATTGCCAGGATACTTGTACCGTTTTCGGTTATCTTATGCGAACTACTGGAAAAGTTTCCCTTTTTGTGCACCCATTATCTTGGAGTCATTAGAAGAAATAAAGATGGGGGATTGGGGAAATTTAGAGGAATGTTTGTATGAAAGATTTCTTGTCCTTTTCCCTACCAGACATAGGTGATTCAGAGATTGAGGAAGTCGTTAAGGTATTAAAATCAGGGTGGATCACGACAGGTCCCAAGGTTAGGGAGTTTGAAGAGAGCTTTGCGAGATTCGTGGGCTCTCGATATGCTGTTGCTGTGAACTCCGGTACAGCCGCCCTTCATCTTGCTTCAGAGGCCATCGGCCTCAAAGAGGGGGATGAAGTTCTTATCATACCAATGACCTTTGCCGCCACCGGCGAGGTTATTCGGTATTTCGCAGCAAAGCCAGTCTTTGTGGACATCGAAGAAAAAACGATGAATATGGATCCGAACAGAATAGAAGAGTATCTTTCGACTCATTACAGTCCTCGAATAAAAGCGATCATGCCGGTTCATTATGGGGGGCTTCCTTGCGATATGGATAAGGTTATGGGGTTCGCGCGAAGCTATGGGCTGAAGGTTATAGAGGATGCCGCACATGCATTCCCGGTGAGATATAAGGGCCAAATGATCGGCACAGTGGGGGATGCAACCTGTTTCAGTTTTTATGCGACGAAAACCATTACGACAGCCGAAGGGGGCATGCTGACCACTAATGACGACACCATTGCCGAGCGGGCCAGGATCATGAGGTTGCATGGCATCAGCAAAGATGCGTGGATGAGGTACACAACAGAAGGGAATTGGTACTATGAGATCACCGCTCCAGGATTCAAATATAACCTCACAGATATTGCTGCAGCAATGGGTCTGGTTCAACTGAAGAGGGCCAATGCCATGCTGAAGAGGAGAAGACAAATAGCCTATATGTATAACGATGCATTTAAAGATCTATCTGAGGTGGAAACACCCTATACGGTCGAGGATCACGCCTGGCACCTGTATGTGATCCGGCTTAGAACGGACCGATTAAAGATAGACAGAAATGAGTTTATAGAGCAACTTAAGACGAAAGGTATTGGAACATCGGTTCACTTCATCCCCCTCCACATGCACCCTTATTACCGGAATACATACGGATATCAGCCGGGAGATTACCCGATATGTCACCGCATCTTTAAACAGATTATTTCTCTTCCGATCTACTCCAAGATGTCTTCTGACGATGGCTTGCGAGTGATTGAAGCGGTAAGGGAGGTAATAGAGGAAAACAGAAAATAGGCCATTTTGAAAAACGGGTAGCAACATTTGCACTGTTGTATCGATTCTTATGAAGAGGATCTTTGACATCGTCGCTTCACTTCTTGGTTTGGTTATTATTTCCCCATTCCTTCTCATTGTATCAATTTTAATCAAATTGGATTCTGAGGGCCCCATCTTTTTTAAACAGTGGAGAATCGGAAAGGATGGGAAGCAGTTCAGGATTTACAAATTGAGGACAATGGTCCAGGATACAGATAAGATCGGTGCACAAATTACAAAAGCAAATGACACTAGGATAACGAGGATTGGGAAATTCTTGAGAAGGTATGAAATCGATGAGCTTCCCACCTTGATAAATGTGTTGAAAGGGGATATGGATATCGTTGGCCCACGGCCGGAGGTACCGAAATATTTGAAGCACTATGATAACTTGAAATATCGAGAAGTGCTATCTGTGCGACCAGGGATAACAGACTTGGGTACGATGGTGTTCAGGGATGAAGCAAAATACTTGTGTGGTCAAAATCATGAGGAAATATACGAAAAAGAGATCTTGCCTCACAAACTAGACCTGTATCTGGAATATGTACATAATAGGAGTTTTTTGTTCGATTTAAAGATTATTCTTAAGACTATTGCGTTAATTTTGAAACAAAGGAAGATATGATGCAAGGGAATATCATGTGGTCATGGAAGTCTTGAAGAAGGAGAGGTTACTTTTCATAGTATTAGTGCTTTTGGGTGTGGCACTGGGAGTGCGTTGGATTGCGATCATGCAGAATTATGTCATCGCCAATGACGCGACACTCTATATCAAGTCTGCCAAGCTTTACTCTATGGGATTTTATGCAGAGGGATTCAATACTTTCCCCCGCAGTACCTTTCCATTATTGATTGCTTTATCTCAAAAGCTATTTGGAGATTGGGTTAGGGCAGGGCAATGGGTTTCTGCACTCTTAGGGGCATTAACGGTCATTCCCTTATATTTACTAGCCCGACGTCTCTTTGATGACAAGGTGGCTTTTTTAACGGCGATTTTTTATAGTATATGTCCCAGTTTAGTTAAGAATTCAGCGGAGGTAGTGCGGGATACGCCTCTTGTCTTTTTCTACATCACCGCTCTTTGGTTGGGTTACAAGGGAATAAGGGAAGGGCGTGTTGGAATGATGGGCCTTGCGGGAGTTTTTATTCTTCTTTCCGCTTCCTTAAAAGATTATGGACTGGTATTATTTCCCTCCCTTTTACTTTTCCTTATCTGGTGTGTCTTCCACCACGTAGCTACTTGGAGACGGGCGCTGATGCTCAGTACTTTTTTCATAGGTGGTGCTATCCTTGTCGTTATCTTCTTGGGGATTCTTCTCAATCAGAGAGGATTTGATATACACGCTCCCATTATTGCGAGGACTGAGGTGGTTTTGTTAGGCATTAAAGGTCAAAAGGAGAGAAGTTTAGAGATAGAGAAGAAAATAGAGAGTAGTGAAATCAGTCCCCAGGGAAAGAGACTTTTAGGTCTCGGGTTAAAGCACCGTTTTGTTCTTTATTCTTTTCACATATTTTATAGAACGGTGCACGCCTTCAACATACTCCTGTTTTTCTTGTTTATTTTTGGACTAATGAAAAGACGCAGGATACCATACCGGTCGGACGAGTTTCTCCTTTTCACAATATACGCTACCTACATTCCCCTTGTTCTTTTGCATATCAACGTTTACAATTTCTTCCATCCCAGGAACATATTCCCTTTGGTGGTTCCCTCTTTGATCTGGAGTGGGGTGGGATTTGTGGAGTTAAAAGAGAGGGTAATTTTGTTGATTAAGGGGAGAAATTTCCCATTAAGGGAATGGGCCCTTCGCTGGGCGGCGCCACTTTTCCTGCTAATAATCTGCATTCCGCTACTCTCTTTGGCCTGGGCCCCACACAGGAAGAATAAATTGGAGCTCAGGGAGATCGGTTTGTGGTTGAAAGATGACGGTTATGCTCATTCTATCATTATGGGGCAACGCGAGTTCGCTCGCCTGGCTTTTTATGCCAACGGTTTTTTTGTACCTCTCCCTAAGGGGGACTATTTGGATATAGTACGATTTGCTAGGGAGAAGGGGGCAAGCCTCCTCGTGATCAGTAAAAAAACCATTGATGATGTCTCCCCGCATTTTTTAGACAGGGTATCCCCTTGGGATCTACAGCCGGTAAACATCCCTGGGATAAAATCCCCCCAATATGCTGCCGTGGTCTTTCGGGTAAAAGGGTTGAAGGAAAAAAAATGAAGATGATCCCTTTGGATTTGAGCTTCTTGAGGGCCAAAAAAAGACTTTTTGTCCTGGGAAACGATATTTTTTGGACAGTATTTTCCTTTTTTTTGGCTTATTTCCTACGGTTCAACTTCTCTATACCTGAAGTAGAAGCCCCGATGATGGTTAAATCCTTACCTCTTTTGGTTTTTTTCAGAGCTATTTCATTTTTTCTCTTCAGACTCTATGACGGGGTCTTCCGCTATGCCAGTGTTGATGATCTCGTCCGCATCATTAAGGCTGTTACACTGGGAAGCCTTTTTTTCGTCTCTAGCGTCGCCTTTGTCTTTCACTTTAAGGGTTTCCCTCGTTCGGTCTTGCTTATAGACTGGTTTATTATCTTGATCTTCTTGGGTGGGTCGAGATTTTTGTACCGTATCTTTCGCGAGACATACTCTTTTTCCCCCTTCCGTCAGAGGGTATTGAGAAGGGTATTGATAATCGGAGCAGGGGATGTGGGAGAGATGATTCTACGTAGCATCAAGCGCGAGAAAGATATATCCTACGAGGTAGTGGGTTTCTTGGATGATGATCCCAATAAAATAGGACGGCGGATCCATGGGGTGGAAGTGTTGGGCAAGGTTTCAAACCTCTCCTCTTTGGTTGAGGGGAAAGGGGTAAAAGAGGTGATCATTGCCATTCAAAACACTTCAGGCAAGAAGATCAGGGAGATAACGGAGCATTGTCGTTCTCTGGGGGTCTTATGCAAGACGGTCCCTGGTGTGGGGGGTATCCTCAAGGGTTCTATATCCATAAGTCATGTTAGGCCCGTAAGGGTGGAAGATCTTCTAAGGAGAGAACCTGTTCAACTGGATATCGAGATAATTGAGAGATTTATCTCGGGAAAAGTAATAATGGTCACTGGTGCGGGAGGATCAATAGGCTCTGAGCTATGCCGCCAAATCATGGAATTCGGTCCCCGTAAATTCATCCTCTTTGAGAGGGGGGAGAACAATCTGTATGAAATTGAGTTGGATCTGAAAGAGCGCTTTGCCTGTAACGGGGTAATATTTCCGGTTATTGGCGACATCTTGGATATAGATAAAGTAGATCATGTATTAAGAGAATACGTGCCTGAGGTCATCTTCCACGCAGCGGCCTACAAACATGTTCCCATCATGGAGGCCCATCCGCTTGAGGCGGTGAAAAATAATGTCTTGGGGATGTGGAATTTGGCCTCCAAAAGTTGTGAGAGGGGGGTGCAACGGTTTATACTGATCTCTACGGACAAGGCCGTAAAGCCGGCTAATGTCATGGGGGCAACGAAAAGGGTCGCCGAGATGATATGTCAGGGGCTACATGGAGAAGGCCCGACTGGGTTTGTGGCTGTACGCTTTGGTAATGTATTGGAGAGCAATGGTAGTATTGTCCCATATTTTCGTCGCCAGATTGCCCGTGGGGGACCGGTGACTGTAACCCATCCGGAGGTGACGCGCTATTTCATGACTATCCCCGAGGCGACCCAACTCGTCCTTCAGGCAGGTGCGATAGGCAGAGGGGGGGAGATCTATCTGTTGGACATGGGGGAGCCGGTAAAGATCTTGGACTTAGCAAAAGACTTCATCTCCCTCTCGGGGTTGGCCCTGGGCGAGGATATCGATATCAAATTCATAGGACTAAGGCCAGGGGAGAAGCTCCACGAGGAATTGATAGCGGAAAAGGAGGGCATGAAAAGTACCCATCACCCTAAGATATTTGAAGTCAACAGCAGCCCCATCCACTGGAATGTGGTAAAAAAGGAGATTGAGGATTTAATAGCCCAAATGAATAGGAGAGACGAAAAAGAAATTGTTCAAATGCTTCGAAAAGTCGTCCCAGATTATCATCCAGGCGAAGAGGACAGAACTTTTAGTCTTGATTTTTGAATTTTAGACGGCAAGTCCTCACTGTTTTTGTGCAACATGAAAAATATCGAGAAGGATTATTCCCACCTCATGGAATAAGTAAAAAAATTTCCCTTCCTCGTCCCTGACCTTTGACATAGGTAAAACGTTAATCTTTCTGAGCTAAAGATCTCAAGTATTCTTTAAAGAATACAAGGTGCTCTCCCGTGGTTTGGTTACACATTAGTCTCCTTCATCATTATGTTGTTCGAGTCTTCTGCCTTGCGTCCGGGGAATACCACACAAAATATTCAATACATGCTAAACTTTAATCGAATATCTTCCGCAGTTCCAGTATTTCCTTGACAATCCCCCCTTTTTTACATTAGTCTCTACTGGGCATTTTGGGGGACGAGGTTTCTATGATCAAGATAGGGACGAGTGGTTTTTCCTTTCCGGATTGGAAGGGGACGGTATACCCCAGGGATATCAAGGACCGAGAGATGCTCATCTATTATGAGAGGGAGCTGGGTTTCAAGACATTGGAGGTCAATTTTACCTATTACACCCTTCCCTCCCCCAATAGCTTTATCGGTATGTCCAAGAAGACCTCCGAGGGTTTTGAGTTTGTGGTGAAGTGCTTTAAGGGAATGACCCATGAAATTCGAGACAGGGAGACCAAGGGGATCGTTGACAACAGGGAGATCTTCGATAAATTCATCTACTCCTTGCGACCCCTTGTTCAGGAGGGAAAGCTGTGCTGCGTCTTGGCCCAATTCCCCTATTCCTTCTTCCCCAACAGGGAGAACTTCGCCTATCTCCGCTCCTTTAGGGAACGATTGGGGGAGATTCCCCTGGTGATGGAATTCAGAAATACGTATTGGCTGAAGGATTCGACTTTTTCCTTCCTGGAGAACATGGGCGCCGGTTATTGCGTCGTCGATGAGCCCAAATTGCCGAAGTTGATGCCCTTTATTCCAAAGGCAACATCGGACTTGGGGTATTTCCGGCTTCATGGGAGAAATCCCAACTGGTTTAATGTTCCGACATCGGTCCGTTACGATTACCTCTATAACGAAGAGGAACTCAGGTCCTTCATTCAGCCCATAAGGGAGATTGAGGGCCAAACAGCAGAGACCTTGATCTTCTTCAATAATTGCCACGGTGGATCCGCTGCGAGGAACGCCTTGGAGTTGTTGAGAATGCTCTCCTGAATTGAGCTCTCTAAGGGGCGGGAGGAGTGTGTCTTGGAAGGGATTGACTTCGAGAAACGGGGGGGCTTCGTTCCCGTCGTCGTTCAGGACTATGGAAACGGAGAGGTGCTCATGCTGGCTTACATGAATCGGGAGGCCTGGGAAAAAACTAAGGAGACGGGAAAGGCTTGGTACTGGAGCCGTTCCAGGAATCAATTATGGTTAAAGGGGGAAACTTCTGGTCACTATCAGGTTGTGAGGGAGATTTTGATCGACTGCGACGGCGATGCCCTTCTCCTGAAGGTTGAGCAGCGGGGAGGTGGAGCATGCCACATGGGATATCGGAGCTGCTTTCACAGGATGGTTCACCAGGGCAAGGTGAAGGTGGTCGGCCAGAAGGTCTTCGATCCGAAGGAGGTATACGAGAAGTGAGACGGCTTAAGGTGGGTATCCCTAAGGGGAGCTTGGAAAACAGAACCATCGAACTTTTCAGGAAGTCGGGATGGAAGATCGGGATAAGCGACAGGAGTTATTTCCCATCCATCGACGACGAGGAAACCCAATGCACCTTGGTCAGGGCCCAAGAAATGTCTAGGTTCGTCGAGATGGGGACCCTCGATGTAGGCCTTACGGGAAGGGATTGGATACTCGAAAACGGTTCGGACGTAGTGGTGGTTAGGGATTTAGTCTATTCGAAGGTAAGCCAGCGGCCCGCCAGGTGGGTGTTAGTGGTGGCCGAGGATTCGCCGATAAAGAGGTTGGAGGACCTGAAGGGAAAGAAGATCTTTACGGAGTTGACCAACTTTACGCGGAAGTTCTTCTCGGAACGGAATATCACCGTCCATGTGGAATTTTCGTGGGGTGCTACAGAGGGAAAGATTATCGAGGGGTTGGCGGACGCCATTGTTGAGGTGACGGAGACGGGAGGTACCATAAGGGCCAATGGACTGCGGATCGTGGACGAACTATTGGAAACCTACCCCCAATTGATCGCCAACAAACAATCCTGGCAGGACCCATGGAAGAGGGAAAAAGCCGAACAGATCTCCCTGCTATTACAGGGGGCCCTCCGAGCCGAGACAATGGTGGGATTGAAGATGAACGTTTCCAAAGGGGATTTAAGAAAGGTGGTGGAACTTCTTCCCAGCATCACATCCCCCACCATTTCCAACCTCTATGAGTCGGATTGGTTCGCGGTGGAGACCATCGTTTCGGAAGAGGTCGTTCGCGATATCATACCCAAACTCCAGAAGAGGGGGGCGGTGGGGATCATTGAGTATCCCCTGAACAAAGTGATTTAACTTCCCCTGAAGGCGGTTGCTGGTAGTAGGGAGATGGAGTCGAGGGAATACAGGGATTCGTTAGATTATCTCTACGGCCTGGAGCGCCATGGGATTGTTTTTGGCCTGGCCAATATTCGGAATATCTTGAAATCCCTTGGGAATCCCCATCAAAAGGTAAAGGCCATCCATATCGGAGGCACCAACGGCAAGGGATCTACCGCCGCCATGATCGGCTCGATCTTGGGCCGATCCGGATATCGAGTTGGGCTCTATACGTCCCCTCATCTGATATCCTTCACCGAACGGATCAGAATCGATGATCGAGAGATAACGGAGCAGGAAGTGGCTCGGCTGACCGAGCAGATCCGAGGGGCAATCCGAAAAAGGGGGATCCCAGAGACATTTACCTTTTTCGATTTCACCACGGCAATGGCCGTGCTCTATTTCTTCGAAGCAGGGGTAGATCTGGTTATATTGGAGGTAGGTTTAGGGGGGAGGCTGGATTCAACCAACGTGGTCGATCCCCTTCTGGCTATCATTACCAATATCTCCCTAGACCATCGGGATTACTTGGGAGGGACCTTGGAAGAGGTAGCCCGGGAGAAAGCGGGAATTATTAAAGAAGGAAGGGGTGTGGTGACGGCGGCTACCCAGCCAAGGGTCTTGGACCTCTTGAGGCGAGTTTCTCTCGAGAAGAAGGCCCCCCTGTTCCGAGTTGGCCGCGACTTCCGGGGGAGGCGGGCTGGTCCGCGTCGGTTTCACTACCACGGGCGGAAACTGGACCTCCCCAACCTGGAACTCAACCTGGCGGGGAGACATCAGATCATTAATGCCACCACTGCTTTAGGAGCAATTGAGATGGTGGGGGAGAACGGGTACCGGATAGGGAATGAAGCCATCTATGAGGGGTTGAGGGGTGTTCAATGGTCAGGGAGGTTGGACGTGGTCATGGAGTCCCCCACGGTTTTATTGGATGGTGCCCATAATCCCGGCGCGGCCAAGAAGCTAAAAGAGGCCATTTTGGAAGAGTTCGCCTACGAACTGCTGCTGTTGGTCCTAGGGATCATGAATGATAAGGATTATCGGAGGATCATATCCATCCTTGTGCCCTTGGCCGATATGACCGTTCTCTGTAAATCCCGATGTGAGAGGGCGGCCCTTCCTCAGGTACTCCTCAATGAAGTGACGCGCATTGGGAAGCGGGGAAAAATCGTTGAGGATGTGGGAGAAGCCGTGCAGCATCTCCTCTCTCTCGCAACGGAGAGGGATTTAATCTGCGTAACGGGATCCTTCTACACCATTGGGGAGGCTAAGGCCTATTTGTCGAGGTCCAAAAGGCAATCCCTCGATGCCAACAACTGAATTCGTTCTGATGACCAAACATGCCCTCTCCCTTTCTCTTGCCTTGGTCCTCTGTTACCTTCTCTTACTTCCCTCCAGTTCGCCCTGCCAGCAATGGGAAATGCTGATGCCTCGACTTGAAGGGGCGGTTCATATTAAGTCCGACACCTTGAGCTACGATAGGGAAAAGGGGATTTTCGTGGCCGAGGGACATGTCGAAATCGCCCGAGGAACCCTCACCCTCGAGGCAGACAGGGTGGAGCTGAAGGAGATGACCAATGATGCGACTGCAGAGGGCCACGTGGTATTGAGGGAGGGGGGAGACCTCTTGAAATGCGATCGTTTGGAATTGAATTTGCGAACCCAAATGGGGTCCATCATCAATGGGACACTATTCACCAGGGAGGGCAACTTCTATATCACGGGGGAAAGGGCTGAAAAGCTGGGCGAGAGAACTTACAGGGTATACGATGCATCCTTCACTACGTGCGATATCACCTCTCCCGATTGGAAGTTCACCGCAAAGCGGGTGGATGTCACCCTGGAGGGGTATGCCGTGGTGAGGGGCCCGGTTTTTTATATCAAGGGGGTTCCCGTCTTCTATATCCCCGCCGGGATCTTTCCCGTGAAGCGGGAACGGCAGACGGGCTTTCTGATCCCAAAATTCGGCAATTCCAGTAAATTTGGACCGGAAGTATTTACGGCCTTCTATTGGGCCATTGCAAAGAATATGGACGCCACTTTCTACCTGGATCGCCTGGGAGATAGTCAGGGAAGGGGATGGAACGAGGGGATGGAATTTCGGTACGCCCTTAGAAGGGATTCCGATGGCGAGTTTAACTTTTACTTCTGTGATGACCAGGTTGAAGATGATGAACGGTGGGGGTTGTTTTTCAAGGCTCGACAGGGGCTATTGGAAGAGTTTTATGCTAAGGCAGACGTGGCCCTCATCAGCGATGATGCCTATGTAACGGACTTCGATGATTACATCCCCGGCGAGACGCTGATCGATACCAGGACGATGAGCCAGCTCGAAACGTCGGTCTTCGGTGGCCGAAATTGGTCCCGGTTCAACCTGTTGGGAGAGGTCTCTTACATCGATGACCTCACCCTGGAGAAGCACAGGGAAACGCTCCAGAGAATTCCGAACCTCCAATTCGTTGCGCTGAAACAAGGGCTCCCCCACACCCCTCTCTATTTTGGGTGGGGGACTGATTATACCCGATTCTGGAGACTGGAGGGAATTCGCGGGCACCGACTTGACCTTCAACCCAGGTTGTCACTTCCCCTCATGGTGATGAAGGTCATCCGGATCGAACCAGAGGGGGGTTTCAGGGAAACCCTTTACCTTCCGAGGCATGGTCCGAGAAGCCCATACACTGGCGACAGGATGATGGATGAATTTGAGAGCAGGGAGATACCCGATTTTACCATCTCCACGTCGACCATCTTGGGCAGGGTTTATGAGGGGAAACGGTGGGGTTTCGAACGGTGGAGGCATCAAATCGAACCGGAGATCTCCTATACCTACATTCCCCGGGTCGACCAGGATGACAATCCCCTCTTCGATGAGTCGGACCGGATAGACTATACCAATGCCGTCACCTATGGCCTGACCAATACCCTGAGTGGGAGGGTTCGGCGGGATCGTGGGGGGCACACCTACCGTGAACTGCTTAGGTTTACGGTTTTTCAACGCTATAGCTTCGGGGACCCTTTCGAGGATAAAAAGGGTCAACAATTTTCGGATATTGAGGCAGAGGTGGTGTCAAACCCCTCCAACTACATCAATATCGAGGGAGATCTCCAATATAGTACCGAGAAACGGTATCTCAGGGGTCTCAATATTCACGCGGCGTTGTCCGACAGGCGGGGGGATACCTTCGATTTGGAGTATGCATTTAGGAAGGATGAAGTGGAGAACATCAACGTCAATCTAACGGTGAGGCTCCAGGAGTGGCTGGACCTTTTCTGTCGTAACAGTTACAATATACTCGAAAATAGGAGGTTTGCCTCCGTTTATGGGCTGGAATTTCGTGCCAAATGTTGGGGAATTCAACTTTCCGTGGAGGACAAAAACCGTACCCCGTTGACGGTCAGGGACGGGGAGGTTACCCGGCTCCAGGAGGATGAAATCAAATTCAGGTTCCAGGTTACCCTTAGGGGGTTAAGTTCTGTAGGGCCTGAATTGTGAGCTCTCAAGAAAGAGGGGATGGTTCTCATGAAGGGAGTGATTCTTGCCGGAGGTCTGGGGATGCGGTTATCTCCGCTGACCAAGATAACCAATAAGCATCTGCTGCCCGTTTACGATAAGCCCATGATTTATTACCCCATCAAAACTCTGATTAATGCGGGCATTGAGGACATTCTCATCGTCACAGGCGGGAACGATGCGGGGGATTTCCTGAGGTTGATCGGGAACGGGAGGGAGTTTGGACTGAAACATATTAACTACACCTACCAAGAGGGGCAAGGCGGCATAGCCGATGCATTGAGCCTGGCTGAATTTTTCGCGGATAAAGAAGATATCTGCGTAGTCCTAGGTGATAATATCATCGAAAAAAATATCCGGAGCGCGGTGGAGGCATTCAAGCGGCAAAAGCGCGGGGCAAAGATCATGCTCAAGGAGGTCCCCGATCCCGGGAGGTTCGGCGTTCCCGAGTTGGATGGAGATCGGGTGGTCCAAATAGAGGAGAAGCCCAAATCGCCCAAATCCAAGTACGCCATCATCGGAATCTATATGTATGACAACACGGTCTTCGATATCATCAAGACCCTAAAGCCATCGGACAGGGGGGAACTGGAGATTACCGATGTCAATAACACCTACATCAACAGAGGCGAGATGACGTGGGAGATACTGGACGGGTGGTGGACGGACGCGGGGACCTTCGGCTCCCTTCTAAAGGCGAGCCAATTAGTGGCAGAGAAAGGGGCGAATAAACTATAGTCTAGATGTTACCATTTGAAATTTGGATTTTGACATTAAGGACAGAGGACGGGAGGATCCATGATTGAGGGAGTAAAGACGAAGCGGTTGAGGATAATCCCCGATGAGAGGGGAAGGGTCATGGAGATACTGAGGGCCGATGATGAACTGTTTCAACAATTTGGGCAGGTTTATATATCAACTACCTACCCGCAGGTTGTGAAGGCGTGGCACTTTCATAAGGTCCAAACGGATAACATCGCCGTGTTGAAGGGTATGTTAAAATTGGCCCTTTATGATCCGCGGGAGGGATCCCCAACAAAGGGCGAGGTTAACGAATTCTTCATTGGAGACCACAACCCTCTGTTAGTCCAGGTTCCCAAAGAGGTATACCACGGGTGGATGTGCGTTAGCCAGGAGGAATCAATTGCCCTCAACATCCCCACAGAAGTTTACCATTACGAGGAGCCCGATGAGTATCGCATCCACCCCTACGATAACGACATTCCTTATGATTGGAAGAGGGAGGATGGTTAGCAATAGGGCGCATCTTAAATAAATGTGAGGACATAAATACCTGCGAATAGGAGAGGATGCAGGCAAATTCGAAATACTAATCTCTAAATTCTAAACAATATCAAATGACCAAAATCTTTCTGGTTGATCTGGTTTCTTTTGTTCATTTGGTCTATCTGGTCAACGAGATAAAGGAAAAGAACCAAATAGACCAAACAAACGAGATAGGCGACTTTAGGATTTATTCCTTTTTTGAATTATACGCAACTGCTTAAGAGGCTATATATAAAAGGGAGATAGAGTGGGCCGCGAGATCAAAACCATACTGGTGACGGGGGGGTGTGGTTTTATCGGGAGTAATTTCGTTCGCTATATGTTACGAAACTACAATTATAAGATAATCAATGTGGATAAACTGACCTATGCGGGTAACCTGGAAAACTTGTCGGATATTTCGGATCATCCCAATTATGAGTTCGTTAGGGGCGATATTGCCGGTAAGGATATGATCGAAGGCTCGGCCTCAAAGGGGGTCGACGCCATCATCAATTTCGCCGCTGAGTCCCACGTGGATCGAAGCATAGACGACCCCCGGGTCTTCATTGAGACCAATGTCCTCGGGACCCAGGTGCTTCTGGAGGCTGCAAGGAAATATGGGATACTTCGATTCGTCCAGATTTCTACGGATGAGGTTTACGGTTCCCTTGGCCCAAGGGGTTCCTTCAAGGAGACTTCCCCCCTCGCCCCCAACAGCCCCTATTCGGCCAGCAAGACGGCGGCGGATTTGTTGGTGAGGGCCTATTATAAGACCTATGGCCTGGCCACTATTGTCACCCGATGCTCCAATAACTATGGCCCCTACCAATTTCCGGAGAAACTGATTCCCCTGATGATCAGCAACGCCTTGGAGGATAAAGCCCTTCCCGTTTATGGGGATGGAATGAACGTCAGGGATTGGATCTATGTAGAAGACCACTGTAAGGCCATAGACATGATCATGCACAGGGGTAGGGAGGGGGAAGTTTACAACATCGGGTCCAATAACGAGCTTCCCAACATAGAGATCGTCAAAATAATCCTGAAGAAGCTGAATAAAACGGAATCGTTGATCAAATTCGTCGAGGACCGTCCAGGACACGACCGGCGTTATGCCATCGACTCCGGAAAGCTCCGGAATGAGATAGGTTGGGATATCGTCTATCCCTTCGAAGAGGGCATCGACCTCACCATACGGTGGTATGTGGAACACCAAGACTGGTGGGAGAAGATCAAGAGCGGGGAATATTTGCACTATTACGAGAAGATATACGGACACAGGCTTTAATGGTATGTTGCCCGGGTCCTCTGGAGCGCTAAGTTATTAAGTGCTGCGGTGCTGCAGTCAAACAAGGAATAAATCCTAAATCGACTCGGCCGAGCGACTCGACATGAGCCTTCGACCCGAGCTCAGGCCGAGGGGCTCGTCGAAGTCTCGTCGCGGGCCCAAGCACTAAATACTAAACAATATCTAAATCCGAATGGCCAATAGCTTATCTTCTAAATCATCGCGTTTTGAGTTTTTAACTTCGGTCATTTGAATTTGTTTAGGGTTTAGAAATTAGGATTTGGAATTTGCTTGTATTCTCTCCTCTGCACAAATATTTATGTCGTCTGGTGGGAATGGCACGGGGGAGTCACGGTTTATGGTGATGGAGAGGGTTCTCATCACTGGAGCCAAAGGGATGTTGGGCCTTGATCTGACCGATATATTCGGGGAGACGTATGATGTTTACGCTCGAGACATTGATGATTTCGATATTACCAAGGCCAAGGAGACCATGGATGCGATTATCCGGATTCGGCCGAACATCGTCATCCATGCCGCAGCTTACACGGATGTGGATGGATGTGAAACTCACCTCGAATTGGCCCATTCCGTCAATGGAGGGGGAACGGAGAATGTCGCCTCTGCGTGCAGGGAACTCGGGTCGAAAATGGTCTATATCAGCACGGATTATGTCTTCGATGGGACCAAATCAGGAGCTTATTCCGAGGAGGATCCAACGTGCCCGATCAATTCGTATGGACTGTCAAAGCTGGAAGGTGAGCGATGGGTGAGCACATTGCTGAATCAATTTGTCATCGTCAGAACGGCTTGGTTGTTCGGGAGAGGGGGAAACAATTTCGTGAAGACCATTTTGAAGCTGGCCAGGGAAAAGGGGACCTTGTCCGTGGTAAACGATCAAGTCGGCTCACCGACCTATGCCGTGGATTTAAGTCGGGCCATTTACGTCCTCGTGGAAAAAGGGTGTAGAGGGATTTACCACATAACGAATGGGGAAACCTGTTCTTGGTATGAGTATAGCCAGGAGATTCTGGCGATGTCGGCTCTTGGCAACATTTCGGTGCGCCCCATCTCCTCCGACCAGTTGAACCGGGTGGCCAAAAGACCCCGTAACTCCGTTTTAGACCATGGGAAATTCGAAAGGGAGACGGGGTATCGGATGAGGTCATGGAGGGAGGCACTGAGGGACTATCTTAACAGAGAGGGTAAAACATGAACATTTGTATTGTAGGAACGGGCTACGTAGGATTGGTGACGGGGGTATGCCTTGCTGAATTCGGCATGAATAGTATTTGCATCGACACGGATTCATCGAAAATTGCCATGTTGAACAAGGGAAAGATACCGTTCTATGAACCGGGTCTTGAGAACTTGGTCGAGAAGAACGTGGCCCAAGAACGTCTCAGATTCAGTACCGAAATCAAGGAGGGGGTCCAATCGAGTTTGGTAATTTTTATCGCGGTGGGAACCCCGGCCAATGACGATGGGACGGTGGATTTACGGTATGTGAAAGAGGTCGTTGAGGAGATCGCCAAGCATATGAATGGGTACAAGGTGGTTGTGGTAAAGAGTACTGTTCCCGTTGGGACGTGCCAACAGATAAAGGCCATCATTCGGGAAAAAAGGCCTGAGGCCTACAATTTCGATGTAGTTTCCAATCCCGAGTTTCAGAGGGAGGGCTCGGCCATAGAGGACTTTATGCGTCCGGATAGGGTGACCATCGGCGCCGAAAGTGAACAGGCAGTTGCCATCATGAGGGATATCTATTCAGCACTCTACCTGAATGAAACTCCTTTCGTCATTACGAACCTGGAGACGGCGGAGATGATCAAGTACGCGGCCAATGCCTTTTTGGCAACGAAGATAACTTTTATCAACGAGATAGCTGCTCTCTGTGAGAAGGTGGGGGCTGACGTTCACTTCGTAGCAAGGGCCATGGGCTTGGACGGACGGATCGGCCGGAAGTTCCTCCATCCCGGCCCGGGATTTGGTGGATCTTGTTTTCCCAAGGATACCTTGGCTCTATTGAATATCGGGCGACAAAGAGGGTGTGATCTTAAGTTGGTGGATTCGGTGATAAAGGCTAACGAAGAGCAACGGTTGAGGATGGTGGAGAAGATCAGGGGGATGGTGGGGGAGTTGCGGGGAAAGGCCGTTGGGATATTAGGGATATCCTTTAAACCCAATACCAGTGATATCAGGGAATCCTCTTCTATCATTATCATTCAGAGGCTTCAAGCGGAGGGGGCGAAGATTAAGGCCTATGATCCTGCAGCCATGGACGAGGCCAAGGCGCTCTTGCGGGATATTCACTATTGTGCCGATCCATATGAGGTAGCCGAGGGATGCGATGCCCTGGTCTTGCTCACGGAATGGAACCAATTCAGGAGGTTGGATCTAGATCGACTTAAGAAATCGATGAAGACCGCGATATTTGTGGACCTGAGGAACGTTTATGACCCTGGAAAAATGAGGGAGGCTGGCTTTCATTACTGCGGTGTGGGAAGGTAGTAGGGAAATGGTGGGCAAAGGCGGTGTTACACAAAGTACGGGAAAAGACTGGATCTTTCTATCCGATGCCCATTTTACGGGGGAGAACCGGGATGATCAGGATAGGCTCATACGGTTCTTGGAGATGGAAAGGGAGAACTTGGATACCCTCGTCCTGTTGGGGGATCTCTTTGAGTTTTGGTTTGGCTTCGATGGGTATATCTACGAGGAGTACCTCCCCATCTTGGAGCAACTGAAGTCCTTGAGCCATGGAGGGGTGCGGATTAAATACGTTGAGGGAAACCACGATTTCTGCCTGGGTTCCTTTTTCGAAGAAAATCTGGGAGCGGAAGTATATGCCGATGAGATGGAGGAGACCCTGGACGGGAAAAGGGTATACGTTGCTCACGGAGATCGGGTGAACCCCAGGGATTATGGATACCGCCTTTTTCGAAGAGCCGTGAAGAATCGGTTTAGCTATGCCCTGATACGGTGGGGAGGGCCGCGACTTTCCATGAAGATAGCAAGACAGCTGAGCGCGAGAAGTCGCAGAAAGAACCCCGAGCAGTTACCGGGCCATATCCCCATATTCAGGACCTTCGCCGTGGATAAATTTCGAGAGGGGATTGACATCGTCATACTCGGCCACTCCCACTACCCCGAGAAGGTTGTGGAGAGGATTGATGGGAGGGAGAAGGCCTATTTCAACGTGGGTGATTGGATGACCTTCTGTTCCTACCTGAGATATAATTCAGAGAGTGGCTTTGAACTTTGTTACCATAAGGATCAGCGGTGAATTCCCCGTGTGCCAACTCCATTCCCTCCTGAGCTTCGCTCGTTCCGAGACCGACTTACTTTCAAGAGATCTCCCAAAAACTGGGAAAGGGAGCTCTGAGCGCGAATTAAGATTTTTTCGCTTACCATTCTTAGTGAAGCGAA
>Ga0209427_10000757_pt1 | contig 35598 bp, 25 predicted proteins | sample DeeMarSWOR136_30_FD_187465 | JGI IMG/M metagenome (GOLD analysis project Ga0209427, IMG submission 187465) | Marine sediment microbial communities from White Oak River estuary, North Carolina - WOR-1-36_30 (SPAdes) (version 2) | ecosystem: Environmental > Aquatic > Marine > Intertidal zone >...
AATGAACTTGATATAGATTTAGTTCGAGATATAGTAACTGTCATCATACCCCATTCACCAGATGACCCATTGATATCCATTGTTTGTGCTCTAATAGTATAAGTCCCTTTATTTTTCCAGGTATATTTATATTTTATAACAGAACCTGAGGGAAAGGGTCCATCCCATTCACCTGGACCAGTTTCCCAATCTACCCTTAAATATAATAAATCTCCATCTGGATCGGATATTGAAAAACTATATTCGTATTCTATTCCCACTTTACCATAAAGAGGGCCAGTAATTTCTGGTTTATTAGGTTTACAAAAAGTTCTGAAAATCCAAATCGGTCCTTTGGTATAAGCTCCATGCTCGTCCCATGCAACTATCTGCCAGTAGTAGGTTGTGCAGGTATTTAGTACACCTGTATTGTAAGTTGTTCCTGTTTGATTGTTAACAATTTTTGGTGGATTTGGATTTGTACCAAAATAAATATCATATTTTACTTTATCACCGTCTAAATCTCCACCTGACCATTTTAAAATAATATTATTTGACATACCTATTGCATTATTAGGTGGGTAAGGATTGCTAGGTTCGTTTGGTGGGTAGTTACCAACTATTACTATTTTTGTTATTTTATCTTTTGCTGAGTTGTTGTCATGTATACATAATGTAACTGGATAATACCCTTTTTCATTAAATATGTGATTTATCTCGGGGGCTGTTGTATTTTCATCATAAAATCCATCATTATCCCAGTCCCATTCGAATAGTGAAATAAAACCATCGTAATCAATGCTTTCTGATGCATTAAAAATTATTGTTTCGCCTGGATCAGGAAGTTTTGGTATCCATGTAAAGTCAGCAAAAGGTGGTAAATTTTCACCCCATGGTTCCATAAGTGGATATCTATCCTCATTTTCACCACCAGGTATAGGATAAGGGGTGTCACCTATTCCATCTCCATTTTCATCTATTCCATTATAATCGGACCAGAAATTACCACCAGATGGATAGTCATTATCCCAAGTGTTATTACATTCGTCATAGGATTTATCATCATTGTTTATGAAATTGTTGTGATAAATTAAATTATTATTACTTAATTCCTCAATATACACTCCATTTTCATTATTAAATATTAAATTATATTCTATGGTATTGTTAGTGCATGAATACCAAATTCTAATACCATCAGAACCATTAGATATGTTGTTTTTTTTAATTAAGTTGTTGAAAGAGTTATCTACAAGTATTATACAATAGCCCCATCCATTTTGAAAAATATCATTTGAAATTATATTATTATCATATGATTTACGAATATCAATACAAGTACAACATTGTGTTTCTAAGAATGCATTCTCTTTTACAGTATTATTTGAAGATTTAAAAAGCTCTAAATCATGTTCATTTTTCCAGAATTTGTTACCCTTAATTAGATTGTTACTTGATTGATCTGCTATCATACCAAAATATAAGTTTGAACTGAGGTTGTTATCCAATATAGTATTATTAATTGAAGACTGGATGTTTATACCAAAATGATTAGTTGAAACATTATTTTCCATGATTGTATTACTGTTGGATGAAACAAGCTTTATTCCATTTTGTTGGTAATAATATTCATCTGAAGTAATAGTATTATTTAGGATAATATTACCTTTTGAGCAACTTGTGATGGATATACCATTCTGTATAAATTGATAAATATAATTATTTATTATATTGGTGTAATTTGAATTTATTTCAATTCCTGCATCCCACATAAGAAGGATTTTGTTTTTATTTATAGTAGTATTATTTGAACATATTTTAATACCAATATCAGATGCATAATCTATTGTAAATTCACTAATGTTCACCCAATCAGCAGTAATTTTAATAACGTAATCATCGTATAATTTTTTAATGTTGGTTGTTTCTCTAGATTCACCAATAAGATTTAAAGATTTATTAACAACTATCTTCTCATAATATGGTGAATTATCATCATAGACAAAAACCGTATCACCTTTACTTGCATTATCAATTGCATTCTGAATCTTAGTATAGTTATTAGGTCCACTGCCACCAACATAAAGTGTATTACCCCTATTAGAAGTGATGATTGGTTTGTTTTCTATTTGAATACCACTTGAAGGAAAGATAATCATACTCAAAAACATCAATATTACTGTGACTGCTAACAACTTCTTCATACCAGAACGTGCCTCCAGATATCTAATAAATGATTTAATAAGGGGAAGTGGTCTAAGAATCTTAAGTATAATGTATTTTGAATTGATTTGTTTTTCTTGATTGTGATAGTAAAATTTGTTCCATCACTTATTGCACCATATTGATCCTGAGCGTTTACGGTTAAAATGTAAGTTCCTATAGGCCACATATGCATATCCGTAAAATTTGTACCTGATGTAGTATAATAGGTGGTATTAGATGTATTATCGCCCCAATTAATAATGAATCTTACTAAGTCACCATCAGGGTCTACTGCATTTAATGTAAAATTATATAATATTGCAGGTTTACCACTAGTTGGACCAGTTATTATAGGTGCATTTGGTGGATGATTGTCAGGATAATAATAAAAGACTTTAACTTCTTCAATATTGCCTACATAGTCATATGAGTAATACTCGATTTTATATTCTTCATATTGTGAAATAATAAAAGGTGATTCATAAGTCTCCCATTCTCCATCATTAATTCTGTAAAAAGTATCTATTACCCCAGAATTATCTGTTGCATTTAAAGTTACAAGTAAATTGTCTGTAAAACAATCATCAATACTAAAAGAGTATATTGGGTCAATAGAGATGGTTGTAACAGGTGGCATCATATTAAATTCGTAAGAAATAACAAAAACCGTATATTCCTCAGACATTTGATTAAGAATCTCAAGTTCCCCAGTTTCCTTATCAACTGTGCACAAATAAGCACCGTATTCTGGAGTACATATATAAGCTGCTAAATATAAAGTGTCAGTTAAGTAATCAAATGAGCCATCCTGGGCATAACATAGTGTTTTACCCATGGCCCCAACTGGTGTAGCTTCGCCAGTTTCAGTATTAACTGTATAAAGATATGACAAACCACTGAATTTAACATCCCATGCATACAATACACCATTTATATCAGATGCCAGACCAATAATAGTATCACCAATACCAAAATCACCAATAAATTCTTGTTCCCCTGTTTCAATGTCTATTTCATAGAGAGCATCACCTGAAGCTCCATACAATATTTCAAACTCAGGATCATATGATAAACTGTTAAGGTGAACTCCACCATCGCCAATAGCACATGCCTCCAATGTTTTTGGATCTACCTCATATAATGTTCCATTACCATACATACAACAAAGAAATTTACCATCATTAGTCCAAGTACCACCAGAAAAGGAACTATCTCCTTCCCACTCACGAGATCTATAGATGTCACCAGGACCCCAAGCCTCAAAACCTGACCATAATCCAAAGGTATAAACGGTTGTTTCAAAAGATATTATTTCTTTTAAAGAATTAGTAGATTTTAAGGATTTTTTATAATTTATTTCATTTTCAACTCTATTACTTATAGATGAAACAACGCTTACTCCTATTAACAGGAATATTATCCCGATTATGAGGATGGTTTTTTTCATAAAGTCCTCCCTCTTTTTAATACTCATATCAGATTAACAATATATAAATTATCTGATAAGTAACAACTTTTAAATAATTATATTTTTAATATTAAAAAAAAATAGTTTTTAGATTAATCTTTTTAACTTTGTTAAAACATGTTGACCTGCCATATGACGATATACCGTTCTTTTTAACTTATTGCTTGAAAAAATACCTGCGATGTTTCTTTTATAAGAACCATAAAAATTTCGATAGCATCTCCAAAGTTCTTCTTGGACTTCTTTTCTTGTAAGAGTCTCGGTTGGCATTATTGCATGTGCCATATCATAATTTGTATAATTATTATCTTTAATCCATCCCATTTTTTTTGCATTTTCAAAATAAATGGTTCCAGGAAATGGTGTCAACGTCGTATAAATAGCTAAATCAGGTCCTAAATCCAAAGAAAACCTTCGAAGTTGTTCAATGGATTCATGGGTATCTTTTCGACTTCCAATTACAAACATAGCATGTGAAAAAACGTCGTTTTCAACAAGCACTTTCATAGCTTTATATGCATCAGGTGTTTTTGTACCTTTTTTAAATTCTTCTAATACCTGTTCAGAATGGCTTTCCACCCCGCACATAATCCAGTATGTTCCAACGTCTCTGAGCTTTTTAATAACATCAGGATAACGTGCAATATCATCTGTTCTTGCTTGAAAAAATAACATGACATCCTCTTTACATTTACGATTTTTTAGTTCATCATAGAGTTTTTTACCACGTACTTTCAGTTTTGTATGATCGTCAGTAAACCATAAAAATATTCCACCAAAATTTTCATTGAGATATTCGATTTCATCAGCGATTCTTTTAATTGATTTTGTCCTCCACATACCACCCCAATGGTTCCATTGTGTACAAAACGTGCATTTATGTTCACACCCTCTAGCTCCTTCAAGCACCATATAACGTGTATTTCGTCCTGCCATCATTGAGAAATGATAATGTTTAAGGTAGTCCTCGATGAGATGATATGCTGGAAAAGGAAGACTATCAAGATTTTTTATAAAAGGGCGAGGTGGTGTATGTATTATTTTTTCTTTATGTCTAAAGGATATTCCTTTTATTTTATCAATTTTTTTTCCATTATTTAATGAGTTGATAAATTCAACAAGAGTTTGTTCGCCCTCTCCTCTAATGATATAGTCGATTTCAGGATAATTATTAAGTGATTCTTCAGGAACAGATGTAAAATGAATGCCTCCAACAACTGTTATGATTTCATCATTTATTTTTTTAGCAATCTCTGATGTTTTAACACAACTATATGCATTACATGTAAAACCAGATGTTAATACAATTGATGGGGAATATGATTCTATATATTTTTCAAGTCCCTCCCAACTTAATCGTTCAGCTTGGCAATCAAGAATCTTAATTTCAGTTTCTGGTAGCTCACGTTCAACATATGCTGCAAGAATTAATAGTGTGGTTGGTGGTGGGCAGTATTCACCCATTACAAACCAGTAGTGTCTTGGCGGTTCAACAAATAAAATTCTAGTATTGCTCATTAACCTCTCATTTTTTGATAACTCATAACTTGTTGAAATACATTTTTACTTAGATTTTTTAAAATTGGTATGAAATTGGGAATAACTTATATAAAATAATATTGAATGCGACTTTCAAAATAAAATAATATAATTAAAGGGATTATTAGATGCCCATTATATTATCTAAATAATAGATATTTACAAAAAAAGGGATTATTTAAATGATTTTTTTAAATAGCTCTCAATATTTAGCAGATAAAAAATCAGGGTTGGTAAAAAATTATTATAGTTCAAAATCAAGATTTAATTTTAAATATATTTTTGAGAAAGATGCTGAAGAGAAAATTGTTTTTCCAAATGACATATTAGTTGAAACAGTAAATGATATTAATAATTTAAAAAATTTTTACAATATGGCTTTTGAAATATACAAAAATGATAGGTTTTGGATTCCTCCTCTTTGGTTTGAATTTAAATATTATTTCAAGAAGAATAACCCATTTTGGAAGCATTCGGAATGTAGATTGTTTATTGCTAAAAAAAATAACAAAATTGTTGGTAGAATTGCAGGTATAATAGATCATAGATTCATTGATAAAACCAATAAAAAAATTGGATATTTTGGTTTTTTTGAATGTATTGATGATTATAATTGTGCTGAGGCTTTGTTAAAAAGTGTTCAGGATTGGTTGATTTCTAAAGATATAAAGATAATGAGAGGTCCAATTAATGGAAGAGTTGATTTTGGCTGTGGTTTTTTAGAAACTGGTTTCAATTCATATCCAACATTACTTTCATCATATTCCCCTAAATATTATATTTCCTTTGCTGAGAAATTTAGTATGACAAAAGTTCGAGAACAGTTTTGCTATTATATTGATCTAACAAAACCTATTCCTAAAAAACTTCAAAATAAAGCTCAAAAATGTGCTGAGTCTGGAATTAAAATCAGGAAATTTAACAGGTTTTTTATAAAAAAAGATATGGATATGTGGGTGAAATTATTTTTAGAAACCTTTGAGGGTCATTGGGGGTATGTTCCTGCAAAACCTGAGGATGTAAAAACGCGATTTGGAGTTAAACAAATGCGTTGGATTAATGATCCGGCTTTGTTTTTAATTGCTGAATATAAAAATTCACCTGTTGCCTATATTTGGGCACTTCCTGATTATAATCAAATTGTTAAGGATATGGATGGACGGTTTGGTCCATTTCAGATGCTTCAATTCCTTTTGAAGAAGCGTCAGATAAATATCGGAAGGATGCCTCTTATTGGTATAAAAAAGGAATTTCGTAATAAAAACATAGGGTCGTACTTGAATTATTTAATCATGGTTGAAATGAAAAGGAGAGGTTATATCGGTGCTGATGTGGGCTGGATTGATGAAAAAAACACTGTTGCTCATACAACTATTGCTATAACTGGTGCAAAACTGTATAAGAAGTTCTGTGTTTTTGATAAAGATTTATATAATAGTAAAAAAGTATTATAAATATATAATTTAAGAGGAATATAATTTGGTTAATATTTTAAAATCCAAAACAACATTTCGTTTTATTATTATAACCTTATTATTATTTTTATTTATCCCTAATTATTCATCTGTTGCGGATAGCAAACATTGGGATACAAATTGGTCGTACTATCAAGAAATTGAAATCCCATTTGATACAAGTTTAGAAATTGCACGTTTTCAACCGATAGATATAAAAGTTGAATTTCAAAATCCATGTTGGGCAAAAAATGATCTTGAACATTCGATTAGAATAGTGTGTTGGGATGGGAAGAATTGGCGTGAACTAGAATCTCAGATTTATAGTTTGGAAAATAGCAAAGAAAATTTTTTATCAAGTTGTAATATTGTTTTTTTAATTCCTTCTTTTGCTGACGGAACTGAACAATATTACATATATTATGATGATTCTGAAAAACATGATCCAAATTATATTGATCATGTTAAAATTGAAGATTTGTATTATCGTTATGAACCAATATCAGGTTACCCACTTGAATCCTATTATTATAAAATTACGGACGATGGATACGTTCCTTATGCAGTTTCCTACCAGGGAGAGTTGATGGGTTATAACACCTGTCAACATGTTACTAAATTAAAGGATCAATCTGTTGAGGTTTTACCAAAAAATGGTGAGGTTTTTGCAGCATTTGATTTCAAATATGCCTATGAAAAAAGCCTTTTTGGTTATAGTTCTACCAGTCAAAAGGTAGTATCAAAGGAAATTCTTGTTGATGGAAATCTCATGCTTGAATTTCGTATTACAAGTGTTTCAAAATTTAATGATCTTCACACTACTGCAACCTATAAATATTATCATTGCCCTTCAACAAATATTAGGATTCATGCCCATGTTAAACATGAGTCATTAAAAGAAATAACCGTAGTTTCAATTCCACCTGCTACAAATTCTGATGGAGTTTTTGCTTCGTTACAGGGCGGTGGAGTTAAATGTAAATCAATTGAGGAGTTAAACATTGGTGAAATCCTACCTTTTATGCATCTATATAATGAAAGGGATACTATCTCTGAATATAAGATAGATATAGACCCACCATATATTGCTGAGGGTGATCCCGATATAAGAATCATAAGTTACCAAGATGATGTGGATCTTGGAAAAAACCCTTGGTTTTCATTTGATGAGGGAGAAACTGGTGTTTGTCATTCTGTTATTTTTAATAAAAATTCAGTACTTGTCTCAGGAACTGATGAAAAGGATGGACTTCAGCTCAATGTATTTGAAGTGGACTATCCTCATATGCTTGGTTTTGAAAACAATGTAGCAACTATACAGGTCGGAAGAAACTCTTTTGAAGCAGGTGGCAGTCATGACCTGGTAATACCTGATGATTTTGTTGTTGAATTTGATGCTGAGTTTTTTACCTCTTATACCAATGGTTTTTCAATAGTTGATGAAGAAGGAGCTATATTTAGAAAACTTGTAGAAATAAAACCTTTATCAAAAGATGATACAATACAAGATTCCGAAGAAATCAAAACACATAATCTGTCTGTTTTTGTTCATTTTGCACCATCTGTACCAATGGGATCAAGTCTTTCAGCACTTCTTGGAATTAATTTTTCTTATATCAGTGCTGAACTTTATAAAGATGATAATTTTATTTATTCTGAAAACGCAGTTAGGCTCCCGATGAATCCTCTTCCTGAACTTGAGGAATTAAGTTTTTTTAAAAAAATTATTGAGTCTTTGAAGATTTTTGATTTGAAAAATATCTCGATTTTTAAAAAAGCAGAATTTTTGGGAATAGATGAGGGCAGATACGTTATAAAAATCTTTAAAGAAAACCCTATTTTTTCAAAGGAGAAACAATACATCGGTTATGCAATTGTTGATCTCAAAAATGATGAGAAAATCCATATTTCATGTGGTTCAGAAGCAAGTGTTAAAGTAAAGGTTGTTGATCAAAACAATATCCCTCTGAAAAATGCAGAGGTAACCCTGCAAAAAGAGGGAACCAATATCGCCAGGTTATTTACTGATGAAAAAGGTCAGGTTACAATCAAAGCACCAACAAGTGCAAAGAATTGTAAACTCAATATTATTTACAATGGAATCGTTATTCATCAAGAGCAGGTTAATCTTGGATTTTTTCAAAGAATAATTCCAGCTGAAAAAAAATTTGTAATAGAGCTTCACAATCTAAAATTGAAAGTTAAGGATAAATGGGGGCAGGTCCCAGGAGTTGACCTTAATCCGATAATCTCTATAAAGGAGCTGGAAGACCCATCAGTTATCTCTGGGCATAGGATTGATAATGATGAATTTATTTTTAAGAATCTGACTCCAAATATTTACACCTTAAGTTTTACTTTTAAATCATTTAACTTAAAAAAAGATGTAGAAATATCTGAAGATAAAGAATTGATACTTGAGTTTCCAGCAGAGTATGATGTTAAATTTAGAGTGATGGATGAAAAAGGACTTGGTTTAAAAAATTCAAAAATTGTAATCATTAGAAATAATGAAAAATTGATAGTTGATAACCAGGATTCTGAAACAGTTGTTACAATTCCACCTGGTTCTTATAAGGTTAAAGTCTACAGTGATTCTGATCTAATTGGAAAAAGAGATATATTAATCTATGGTGAACAAAATTATGATCTTATAACGAATTATCAACCAAGCTATCCAGCAATTATTTTTATAATTGGAATTTTGCTTATTATTTTGTCAATGATTTTAGCATACTATAAAAGGAATATAAAATATTTTTACAAGATAATTATAATATCTTTAGTGCTAATATCTGTTTTTCTACCTTGGTGGGAGATTAATGGTTCAACAGATTACCTTAATACATCGACCCAGCTTTTTATCCTTCCAAATAATATGATAACGATGTATGCAACTGAAAATACAATCGCGGGGGAGTTATCGTTTTTACCTGAAGAATTCAAACTAGCTATGTTTTTGATAGTTATATCAATTTGTGGAGGTTGTTTTTTACTGCTATTTGAGGAATTTTTAAGAAAAAAAGAAAAAATAACACTGTTCAAAATGTCAAATATTTTTTCAAAGCTTGCTTTTGTAGGATCTTTGGCAATATTTATTTTTGCAATGAATGAATTGGCAAAGGTTACAGTCGGCGGAATTATTGGAAATGGTTATTTGGATATCGGAGTTCCAGGTGAAAGCCAGATAAATTCGATTTTTTGTAGTTGGGGACCAAGTATTGGATTATACCTTTATATAATCGCAGTTGTTTTTCTGTTACTGGTATTTTCAATAAAATATTATACAGATAAGGATGAGAGACTTATGAGCGGAAAAAATAAACAAAACATTCAGCATCCTTTGTTTGGTATTTCAATTAGGAACTGGTTTATGCTTCTTGAAAAAAACAAAGGGGTAGATTTAAAATATTTTACAAGAGGTGCATTTATTACATTTGGTTCGATTTTTTCAGCACCTGCAAGATTACTTTTTAAAATTAGATACGAAAAAGAAATCAATAATTTAAAGATTAAAGAACCACCTGTAATAATAATTGGGCATTGGCGTAGTGGAACAACTTATCTTCATGAGCTTTTAAGTAAGGACCCCCAGTTTTGTTATGTTTCACTTTGGAATACGTTGCTTCCTGACAGTTTTTTGGTTCTTAATCCTATGAAGAAATTCCTTGCAAATTTTTTACCTAAGAAAAGACCTATGGATGAAATAAAAGTGGATATTGATGGGCCTTATGAAGAAGAAGCAGCTGTTGCAGTCATATCTCCGTGGTCTTTTTTCCATTGTTTACATTTTGCTAAAAATGCTGAGGAGCAATATTTGAAATCCATACATTATAAAGGTCTTTCAGATGAAGAGAAAAAAGAATGGGATGATAAATATCTAAAGTTTATGAAGACAGTAATTTATTCAAATGATGGTAAAAGACTTCTTCTAAAAAATCCTGCAAATACAGCAAGGATTCCGACTTTACTAAAGATTTTCCCTGATGCAAGATTTATTCATATCTACAGAAGTCCATATAAGGTTTATTTTTCAACAGTTAAAATGCGTAATAGGGTACTTGATAAACTTGCGTTACAAAATGTAAAAAAAGAAGAAATTGAAAAACAGGTAATTGAAAATTACATAAGGGTTATGAATAGCTATTTTGAGCAGGTCAAACTTATTCCAAAGGAGAGAATCGTTGATGTGAAATATGAAGATCTTGTTAAAGACCCTATAAAAGAGGTTAGTAAGATATATTCAAAACTAAAAATACCTGGTTTAAAAAAAGCTTTGCCTGGTATGAATAAATATCTTGATAGTAAAAAAGATTACAAGGTAAATGTTTATAAAATCGATGAAAAAATAATCAAACATATATATGATAAATGGAAATTTACAATTGATAAGTGGGGTTATAAACCACCTAAGTAAAAATTATTTTTTAGATGTTTTTCTTACCTCATAAATGTATAATAATATTGCATTTAAAATAAGCATAGACATTACAATAAAGAAAGGTAAATATTTTTGCTCTTGCGGTAAATTTCTATCAATTACTAATTTATAGATATAATAAATAAGCATTGGGTAAATTGGGATTGCTGAGATAAAAAACCTTCTTCTTAGTATCTTTATATCTCTTTTTGTTTTTTTATATACTTGAACATATGCAAGTGATATTATAATCATACCTGTCCAAAGAAATATTATGCTTAGCAGTGGATAATCAAATAAAATTAATGTTAAATACCAGATTGCAAGTAATATTAGTATAATTGAGCCGAATATGATATCCTCATTTTTGATTTCCATGTTCATTATTTTCATTTTATGAATTATTACAATGCGTTTATGATGATAAAATTTTTGAAAAAATAAAAAAATAGTTAAAATTGGTAGTAAAATGGGAAAAAAGTATATTAATACTTTACTGATAAAAATATTGGAGGCTGTAAATATTAAAAAATATTATATAATTAGGTTTATTGTTTTTTTAATTATTAGTTTATTAATTACAACTTGTTTTGTGCCTTTATCTTTAACTTATTCTATTAATAAAGCTGATAAGAGTTGTTCATTTATTTCCGAAGGTCAGATTCTATTTGCTCCTATGCAGTCTGTTTATACTTATCTTTTGGATAGCAACAAAGAAATCAATCATACTTGGTCTTGTAGTTATACACCTGGTGAATGTGTTTATTTGTTGGAAGATGGTTCGATTCTCAGAGCAATAAAACTCTCTTTATCTGGTGGTGGAGCTGGAGGGGGTGTCCAGAGAATAACCTGGGAAGATGATCTTATTTGGGATTATAGATATTATACAAGTGATTATCTTAGTCATCACGATATTGAACCTCTACCTAATGGTAATATTCTTATGATTGCTTGGGAAACCAAGACCAGAGCTGAAGCACTTGATGCAGGTAGGGATCCTGCTAGACTTTATGGTAATTATTTGTGGCCTGATCATGTTATTGAGGTACAACCAACTGGTCCATCTAGTGGTGATATCGTTTGGGAATGGCATGTATGGGACCATCTTATTCAAGACTATGACTCGGATAAAAAAAATTATGGTGTTGTTGAGGACCATCCTGAGTTAATTGATATAAACTTTGGTAGTACTACTAATGATTGGCTTCATTCAAACTCCATTGATTATCATGAAGAGTTTGATCAAATACTTCTAAGTGTTCATAATTTTAATGAGATCTGGGTAATTGACCATAGTACAACAATTGAGGAAGCAGCTGGGCATACCGGTGGCAATAGTGGAAAAGGTGGAGATTTACTTTACAGGTGGGGTAACCCAAGGGCGTATAAGGCGGGTTCAACTACTGATCAGAAGTTTTATGGTCAGCATGATGCAAGTTGGGTTGAGCCTGGATATCCTGGAGAAGGAAACATATTAGTTTTTAACAATGGTGTTGGACGTCCTGGTGTTGATTATACATCGATTGATGAAATTGTGCCGCCTGTTGATGAAAGTGGTAATTATGAGTTAACAATTGGTGAACCATTTGAACCTGAAGAACAGATCTGGATTTATAATACAGATTTTTTTGCATGGTTTATTGGTGGTGCTGAACGTATGCCAAATGGTAATACGCTTATATGTAATGGTCCATTTGGGAAGATTTTAGATGTAACTTATGATAAAGATATTGTTTGGCAATATCAAAACACGTATCCAAATCCTTCTCAAAATAATTTGTTTGATGTTAGTTACTATCCTCCAGAATCACCTCCGAAACCTGATCATCCTGATTTAGATTGCGAAGGAAATCTAAAATGGAAAAATGTAGGTACAAGTGAGATTGTATATGGTGATTTTCAAGTAATAAACATTGGGGATACTGGTTCTCTTCTGAACTGGAGTATAGTTTCATTTCCAGAATGGGGTAATTGGACATTTGATGCTCTATCAGGAGTTGGTCTTACACCAGAGGATGGTTCATTTACTGTTAATGTTGCTGTCGTTGCACCAGACGTTGAAGATGCTGAATTTGAAGGGTATATCAGAGTTGAAAATCAAAACGATTCTTATGATTATGATATAATTTCGGTTTCTCTTAAAACACCTAGACAAAAAACGTTTAACTTATCATTATTTGACTTTCTTATGAATCGAATTAATGCATGTTTAGTACTTAAATTTCTTTTACAACAAATTAGAAAATAAAACATACTAATACTATTAATAAAAACAAAATATTTCACTATATTTTATTTCTAAACAATTGAATAAATTATTAATGATGTACCGCTTGGTATGCTTATTAATGATATAATTGGTGTTGCTATTAAAATTCCAATTATTCCAAGTGATATAACTACTAGTCCTAGTATTATTTTTTTGTTTTTGTTCAGTATATCACCTTTCATATTGATATTTATTTATGACTATATATAATTTTTCATATATATTTAATTTATACTTAAAGTTTTAAAGTAATTTATATACTTCCATTTCATCAAAATCGCTGTTTCCTTCATAATCATAGGCAACAACTTTTATTTTCTGCCTACCAAGTTTCAAGTCAGACCATGTCCAAATATATGGCTCATCAGTTATAGTCTCTTTTAAATAACCATTAACGTAAAACTCCACTTTTTGTGCTGAACTTGGTCCCCAGAAATCATCCCTAATTTCAGCCTCGATATCGATGCTACCGATAATTCTTGTTCTAAAAAATGGAAATAATCTATTGTTACTAATATATAATGCCCTAAGTGGTTTTACGATTTCTACCTCGATTGTTTCTTCTTCTAAAGTAACATTCATCCATGTTGTTTCATTTTCAAATGTGTTAGTTCTATAAGGATAATAGTAATCATAATTTGAACTTCGGATATCATGATATATTTCACCTGATGCAATGTTAATTGAATAAAAACCAGAGAAGTTTGTACGTGTTTCATTTTGATATGACATGTCTGCTTCGATATCAACCCATTCAAATCTTATTTCAATATTATTTATTGGATCTCCAGTTTTTTTGTCAGTAATATAACCACATATAACTGATTTTTCTGGGGGAGGTGAACGAAGTGAAAAGTTTGCCCACATCGTTTCATAATCAGAGATAATTATCTCACGTAAATTAGCTCGGAAATACCCAACTGCTTCAACTTCTAGGTCTAATTCCCCCGCTGCAACATTCATTAAGTAAAATCCATTATATTGAGAATTAGTTTCATTAAAATAGAACTGATATTCATCTCCAAACCATGATAAAGATATATTTGCTCCCTCGATTGGTTGACCTGTTTCATTTTCTGAAATATAACCACATATTAACGAATTTTCTGGTGGGCGCGGATATAAACTAAAGTTTAACCAAAATGTTTCGCTTTCGTTAATCTCTTGGAATCCTGATTGATCACTACAATAACCATCAGCATAAACAGATGCCCAGCATCTGCATGCTGGAACATTTATGCTGTAAAATCCAAATGGATCAGTTGTTGTAAAATTTTCAAAAAAATCCCATTCATCATCACGCCCTCTGACAAAAATAGTTGCATTACCTACTGGATCATCTGTATCTGCATCTTTTACTAAACCTTTTATAACTGAATTTTCAGGAGAAAAACCAATATTTGAGTTATAATTTCTTATTTTTTCTTGTGTTATTTGTTTTTCATTTTCAGAATTTATCTCCTGTCTAGATAAATACATAAGTGGTAGCTCACCAGGATAACCATCAAATATTGTTGGATGTTGACGTGAACATCTTGGTTCGCAGTATATAAAAACCTCTTCGGCTGTGACAATATCATCGTTGTTTGTATCTGCATGTCCTCTTAAACCATCGATAACATAAGGGGCAAAACCTCCAGAATATGATAATTCATCTTCTCTTGAAGCCATTAAAACTACCCGGTTTTGTCCGCTTAGTTCACCTCCAAGTTCTTCTATAAATTTCTCTGATGACATCTTATTATTATCACGTGTTTTAATCCAGTTTGGTGGGTCGTTAAAACCCCCAGCAAAACAACTATCAACAATTAGACATACACCCTTTGATTCTAGTTTGTTCAAGTAGTAATTTATCTGATCATCATAAATATATAAATTAGGATAAGCAAACCCCCAATAGCTGACAAGAAGCTCATCTTTTTTATCTGCTTCATCAAATGGTGGTATATCAAAACCTAAAGGTGAGCCGTGTGTTGTGATAAAGACTACTGAAAAATCATCTTGATCTTCTTGATCATCCAGCCATTTAAATCCTGCTATTATATTTGAACATGTTGCGTCTTTACCCTTTATTACTTTTATATGATCTTCAGACCAAACTCCTGATTCAATAAGGGTTTCATATAAATCGTCTACTTCCTCTAACATTAATGGTCTATCCTGTTGAGGATTATCTGCATATACACCAACAGCAACAAGTAATGCCCAATATTCTGTTTCTAAATTTCCAAGTTTCATCATATCTTGGTTGTTATTCAGCATCTGAATGTTTGCATCTGATATAGCTATTACATTTGTAAAAAGAGTTGCTGTTATTAAAAAAATGATTATACAAAATATATTAATTTTTTTTGAAAATCCTATTTCCATAAATTCTTCCCCGAATAAAATAATAAATATAAAATGTTAAATGCTTTTAAATAATTTGTTACCAATTTATTACCAAATCTTTAAAATTACCACTTTGAATTAAATTTTTTTAAAAATTTAAAGAGGAAATATGGAAAGCCAAAGCTATCAGTTTGAAATATTTGTTAAATAATTAATTGATAATCGGTCTTGTTCCAATTTTTAATTGTATATCACTTTGAATGTTGTCTCTGATTATAGTAATTTTAATCATGTCTCCTGGTTTAGTATTTGCTTCAAGATATGACATTAATGAGTCTCCATTTATTATTCTATTTCCATCAATTTCAATTATTATATCCCCGCCAATTACTGTCCATTCATTATTAATCACTAGCCGTTCATTGCCCCCTTTTAATCCGGCTTCTTGAGCGGCACTTCCGCTTGAAACACCTGCGATTAGCCAACCATATGTAACATTGACTTTCATAATCTGTGAAATTGTATAGCTCATATCAGTTCCAGAAATTCCAAGCCATGAATGTTCGTTATATGAACCTGTTTTTACTAGAGATTCAATTTCCTTTAGAATTGTATCTGACGGTACTGCAAATCCAAGACCTTCAGAGTCTTGTACAATAGCAGTTGTTATACCAACAACATCACCTTGATAATCTAATAAGGGACCACCTGAGTTACCTGGGTTTATTGCTACGTTTGTTTGTATAATATTTGCAATAGGGAAACTTCCAGCTAGTGATTCTTCAATTGTTCTACCTATTTGACTTACGATACCAGTTGTCATTGTGCTATCAAGTCCCATTGGACTGCCAATAGCAATGACAGGGTCTCCTACCTCTAAATAGGAAGAACTGATAATTTCTAGAGGATGGAATTCTTCAATTGGTGCATCGACTGATAGAATTGCTATGTCTGAATATGGGTCAGATCCTATTACTTCGGCAGGATAGCTATTTCCATTTGAAAATGTGACAACAATATCAGATACTTCAGAAACAACATGGTTGTTAGTAATTGTTATTATCTCATCTGAAAATTCATAAATGAAACCAGATCCTTGTACTTCGTAATATCCTGTGTTGAAAAAAGTCTGATATTTGACTAAACCTGAGATTACTACGATTGAATCTTTCACTTCTTTGTAAATCTCTGATAATGATGTATCATTATAAATATATGATATGCTAGTTATAGAATTATAATCATTATCTATAGATTGATTATCTTGAAAAAGTTCTATTTGATATTCTAATTCATCTATTTTTGGCATTGTAGTTCCGTATATATATGATGAACCACTGATAAAACCTGCAATAAACATAATTCCAATAACACCTAATACTATTGATAATTTGGTATAATTAATCTCTTTTCTTCTTTTATTTTCATACATAATTTTCACCTCATTTTTATCTTTTTATATAATCCTTAAAAGGAGGGAGGATGAGAAGGGATAAATCCCTCCTCATATTTTTGGTGGGAGGGGAATTAGGATTTCTATTCTTCCGATTCCTCATCTGGAAATGGGCAACAGAAACCTCTGTGGAATCCTCGTCCAAAACCTTTTCCGAATGCCCTTCCTTCACACATTTCATTTGGGAACTCTAGGTTAAATTCTTCTTTTATTATCTCATTGATTTCTTCCTGAGTAATATCTGGATTTTGCTGTATAAGCTCCTTGATTCTTAGAAGGATATCAAGTCTTTGTTGGGTTTGGTTAATTTGTTTATCTAGCATTTCTTCATGTGTCGGAAATTCAATGCCATATGATTCTAGCTTTTCTTTTATTGCTTCTCTACTTTCTGTACATGTTGCCCCTTCTTCTATTAGAGTATTTCTGAGATCATTTAGTTCTGCTTTTTGTTCGTCAGTTAACTCAGATAAAAAACCTGGAGATGCACTGACAATTATTGCTCCAACAGTTGCTAATAATACTGCAGCTATTAGTCCTCCAATAATTTTTTTACTTGTTTTTTTCATGTTTTTTTGTCTCCATTGTTTATTTTTACAAACAATTATGAAAAATATCATTTATATTTATTTTTTACAATTTATTCCCAAATCATTCCCAAATGTTTGAAAATAATTGGATATTAAAAATTATAAAACAAATTTTGTAGTAATTGGTATATTATAGAATAATTTTTTATAAAATTTAGGAATGGTGTTTGGATGCTTCTGTCTCTTGAAATAGTTATATAAACACTTTTTTCTGGTCCAATTAATCCATTTGAGTCTTGTGCTTTTGCTGTTATTTTGTATTTTCCTATTTCACCCCAGCTATGTGATATTGTTATTTCTGAACCGGATGGATAAAAATCAGAGTTATAAGAAGTTTCATCCCCCCAGTCAATAAAATATTTTATATTGTCATTATTTGGATCTATTGCTTTGAATGTGTAATCATATTCTATTTTGATTCTTCCATTGGTTGGACCTGTTATACTTGGTGTTTCGGGAGGTATGTTTCCAATCATAACATTTAATGGGTTTGACCATTCACTCTCAAGATTATAAATATCTTTGGCTTTTACTGTTACATCATAACTATCGTTATCATACCAAATATGGTTTGCTGTACAGGTTTCACCGGATAGATAAGGACCAATCCATCCACTGTCTGTTCCATCGTTCCAATCAAATAAGTAAAAAATTTGATTTCCGTTTGGATCAAAAGTGGTAGTTGAATAAGTATATTCAACTTCGATTGTCCCATAAGTCGGACCTTCGGGTGTACTAGGAGTTTCCGGAGGCTGGAATAAATTTTGTATACCTGGATAATCTGTAGGATATTTATGTATTTTAAAAACTATATTATTTACATAATCTGGATATGGATTTGTATAATCCCAAATGGTATCTCCCTCTGATGTAATTTCCAAGAAATATCCTTTTTCTGCATCACAAATAAGAGTATGTCCATCCATTAATCTTTGTGCACCAGATCTTGATGCTGAAAAAAAATCGGTAGGGTTGTCAGTCTTGTATATCCATGTTGGTTCTTCAGGCTCATAAGGTTCTCCTGATTCAAGATAATAATTGCCATCATCATCTACCGGTGGAATAATTTCTTCAACAGATGAATAATCAGTTCCAGGGCGGCCAATTCCGTTATTAAATACCAAAATGTTACCTTCACCAGGGCATCCTGATTCAATCCAATTTGCATCATGTTGACCATAAAATTTTTGGTCATCAACAGTTCCTGCTCTATATGCTTGTGGATTTCCCCAACGATATAATAGATCGCCTCCTTTTCCACTGTTCCCACCAGTATGTCCTGCTGCTTCTTGTGTGGTGGTGCTATGATCTATTACCCAGATCTCATTGAAATTACGCACACTTAGTATTATCTGATCGAATTCCTCATTATAGTCTATTGAATTAGAATGTAACCAGTCTGCATCTGTGACGCCAAAGTTGATATCTACCAATTCAGGGTGGTCCTTTACCACTCCATAGTTATCTTTAGATGGATTATAGTCTTGGATAAGATGGTTCCATACATACCACTCCCAAACAATAACACCAGTTGTTGAACCTGTTTTTTTAACCTCAACAATATGGTCTGGCCATAATCCATTATATGGTATTTTTGCTGGATTGCGTCCTGCTTTCTCAGCCTCAGTTGGGCTCTTATATTCCCAAGCGATAACTAATACGTTTCCATTTGGTAATGGTTCTACATCATGATGTGATAGATGTGTATTATCTTTATATTTAAACTCCCAATCGATATCTCCATCTGATGTAATTTCTTGAAATCCTCCACCCATTCCACCTGCATAAAAAATTGGATGGGATCCTAAATAACATGTTCGAAGAAGGTTTCCATTATCCAATAGATATGCTGAAAAACCAGGATTATAGATACTATCCCAAGAATAAACAACTTCTTTGTCATAGTTCAGTAAATAAGTCTTTGTCGAACGTTCAGGTGCAAATAAAATATAACCCTCAGTGTCAATATATCCTAGAGTATTTTTGTAATTATTTGTAGATAATCCATTTATGGGTAATATGAAAAAAGATATGAGAAAAATAAATATATAAATTAAAATTACAAATTTTTTATAAAAAATGAATTTCAATTTTTTTTTACCCCCTCGATTGATAAATAATATTCCTATATTCTTTCTAAAGGATAATATTTTTTCATATATATTAACTTATTTATTAACCATTATTTCCAAATTATACCCAAATCATTTCCAAATGTTTTAAAAAATGTATTAAACAATTATTTTATTTCACGTTGAAAGGTTTATTTAATGAGCTCCATTCAAAATGTTCTTTATTGGCTTCTAGCAAATTCTTTAGGTGGTTTTAATCGAGGAAGAATACTTGAAGAGCTTTTTAAAAAACCTCAAAATGCAAATGAACTGACAAATAATCTTAAATTGGAATATAAAACAGTTCGTTATCATTTAAAAGTTCTTGAAGAAAATAAAATTATTACGTCTGCTGGTGGAGGGTATGGTAAGACGTATTTTCCATCTGAAGAACTTGAATTGAATAGACATATTTTCAATAAGATTTGGTATGAAATTGGGAAAAAAAGAGATTAATAACAATAAATATAGATAGGTGTAGAATATGAAGCAAATACCGATAAATCAGGATGAAACTTCATCGTTGAATAAAAAAGCTATAAAATTAATTGTATTTTTAATAATTCTTGGAATTATTACAGGTTTAATATTATCAATTTTATTTACTAATGAGGCAAATGAAAGAATTGAAAGAATAGTGGACTGGAGAGAACCTTTTCCCCCTGATGCTGATTATGAAAATGAATTATTGACCTTTTCAGATATCTTTCTTCCATCATTTGGAGTTATAATTGTCTGCATTAGTTCATATCTTTTACTTGGTCTTATTTTTGTATATATCAAGATATTTTTAAAAACTGGTTCAAAGTATATTGTTGGTTTGTTGTTCTTTTTAACTCCATTATTTGTTCAATCTGTATTTTCTGTTAATACCTTGCGATCGTTGTTTGTATCTTCAGCTATTCCATATTTTCATATCCGTGAGAGTATTGGATTTGGATTTGGAGGCCTTGGTGGGATACTTGTGATGATATCAATTTTTGAAATTGTTGGATTGACAATATTGCTTTATCTAAGTAATGAATAATTTTTATTGTAATTCTAATCTCTGAAATATATGGTATAATACTGGAAATTTTTTCAATAAACTTAAGAATATAGGAAATCCGTTACAGTCCTTATGTATCTCTTCAGTAGAAGTCAGGATAAAATTATGAACAGTGTTTTCAACAATTGCAAGTGAAACATGTTCTGTTTTATAGCCTATCTTTGAACAATATGCCTCTTTTATACAGAAACATATTGGAATTCTGGTTACGTTATAAAAACCATTTTCATCACTATAATCTTTCTTCCAAGTGTCATGGTAAAATACTCTTATAATTGCTCCTTTAATTGGTTTACCTGAGGTATCATTGACATAACCTAATAAATTTCCGCTAAAGCCAGTTGATGGACACATTTCTTTATCTAATTTAGCTGTTGATGGAGCGATACTTATAATTAGAAATATTACTATTATTCCTGCTACCAAACCTTTTCTAAATATATTTTTTTGCATTTTTCATTCCTCCCATATTTATTCAAATCAGAGTATTAATATTTAAATAATTTTCTTAGCAAAAATGTACATTATTAATTAAAAAAATATTTAATCATGTTTTTGTTCAAAAATAATATTTTATGGAAATCTATTTAGTTATGTTTTTTTTAAAACTTAAAACTTTATTTTATAAGGTTATTATCTTATAAAAGTTCATATCTGAGTCTTGAGTTTCTTATCAATTCGATTTTTGAATTATCATCATTAATCAGGGTGAGTGTTTTTGCTTCAGCAGGCAGTCCTTTTGGAAAACAAATATCTATATGCAAATCACTTTTAGTTTTTCCACCAATATGATCGCTGTTACCATATGCTATATGCAGTCCTCCGACTTTTTCATCTTCAAGGGTATTACCTGTTACAACTGCTCGAGGGTTACATCCGATTCCTAGTTCTGCTATGTTTCTTCTTGTATCATTTTTATTGAAAAATTTTCTTCTTTCTTCTACTTTTTTACCTGTTCCTATGGCTTCTATGATTTTGTTTTTTTCAACTCTGTATTTCATTAGATTGTCGTGTTGATTGTCTGGTAGTATTCCTTTTGTTTTACTTTCTCCATATTTTTCTATTTCATCAGGTGCACCTTCGTATGGTGCGATGAATCCTTCGCCACTTGGGAAATTAATGAATTGACCTGTTTTGCTGCAATCTCCTATATCTGCCATTCCTTTTCGATTTCGCAGATCAATAAAAAGAGTATCTCCTGTTGAAAATATTATCTCTGCACCAACTGCTTTTGTAAGCATTTTTTTAATGGAGTTTGCATAGGAATTAACTTCTGCATAATTTGCCCTAAAAGCAGTTTTTTCCATGCGTTTTTCAGCTCCTGGCATGCTTACAATACGAATGTTGCTGTCCTTTTTATTACAAAGAGCTACAAATGAAGATGAACCTGAATATTCTGTCATAGCAATTACAAGATTTGCATCATCTGCTTTATTTAGGACATCTTTTGGAATTGGGTTGTTTTGTAGACCTGTTGCGTTGTATTTTTGAAAATCGACTGTAAAACCTATTTTTTTTCCCATCTCTTTGAAGGATTCATACCATTCTTTTGCCATTTCTCTTCGTTTTTTCCAGGTTTCATTATCATGGATATTGTTATGAGGGATGTCTACTAAAATTAGTATCTTTTCTCCTGATTTAGGTGCAAAAACTTCTTCGAACATCTTTAGTTTTTCATTTAATTGCAAGTTTCGTATCCCTTCGCAAAATTTTATAATTTTTATTAGTTTAAATATTTCTATTTTTTTCATATGATTTTTTTATAATTTATTATTCAAACAATGCTTGCTAGTTGATTTTATTACAAGATTAATTTATAAAATGAAAACTAGCTATAGGATTTTTCTATTTTCAGCATATTTTAAAATGTATATTTTATCAAGTAATTTTTTTACTAACGATATTTTGAAATAAAAATAAAAAAAGAAAAGAAGGGGTTTTTTTTATATTATTATTTTTTGTAGTATTATTTTTAGTATTGGGTATTGTTGTAGTATGTTTTGTAGTATTTTGTAGAATTGTGTGTTGATGTTTTTTGATTTTTTTATTGTGATGCTTAGTGTTTCTTCTGGTCCTGTTGCTCCTTTGGTGTCTTGGGCTTTGGCTGTGATTGTATAGGTTCCTGCTGTTGTCCATGTGTGTGATACTGTTGTGTATGTTCCTGATGTGATGTAGGTGGTTGTTTCTGTTTCTGTGTCTCCCCAGTCTATTTGGAATCTTATGTCGTCTCCGTCGGTGTCGTAGGCTGTGAGTGTGTAGTCGTAGGTTTTACCTGGGTTTCCTGTTATTGGTCCGTTGATTGTTGGTTTTCCTGGTGGGTCGTTTGGTTCTAGTTCTGTTGTGAAGTGCCATATTGGTCCTATGGTTTCTAGTCCTTGGCTGTCTCTTGAGATTATCTGCCAGTAGTAGGTTGTGTTTAGGTTCATTGTCCCTGGGTCGTATGCCGCTTGTGTGGAGTCTTCTATTGCTAGTGGTGGTGGGCTGGTTGTTCCGAAGTATATGTCGTATTTGACGGTGTCTCCAGGGTTGGGGTCGCCTCCTGTGCATTTTACTATTTCGTCGATTGCAACGTTGGTTGCTCCGTCTTCTGGGTCTGGGTCGCTGGGTGTGTTTGGTGGTTGGTTTTCTTGTGTTGTGAATTCCCATATGGGCCCTGTGGTTGAATAACCATATATGTCCCATGCTACTATTTTCCAGTAGTATGTTGTTTCGAAATCTAGGAGTCCTGGTGGGTTGTATGTTGTGCTTGATTGATTTCCTGTTACTTGTGGTGGTGGGTTTGTTGTTCCGAAGTATACATCATATGTTACTTCGTCATCATCTGGGTCTCCACCTGTCCAATGAAGATTTGTGTTTATGGGTACTTCTGTTTCTTCGTCGTTTGGGTCTGGGTTGCTGGGTGTGTTTGGTGCGTCGTTTCCTCTGGTTGTGAAGCTCCATATCGGTCCAATTTTTGAGTTACCTTGATTATCCCATACAACGATTTTCCAATAATATGTCGTATCAAAATCAAGGATATCGGGTGGACAATATTCCAAATCAGATTGGTTACTAGCAACTTTTGGTGGTGGATTACTTGTTCCGAAATAAACATCATAGGTTTTAGGATCGGTATCTACTCCTGCAAGAAGACCAACGGTTTCATCTACATAATCATTAGCATCATTAAAAACTGCAGCGATAACCATGATATTATCCTGAGTTATTCCTGCATAATTATCTCCATATCCATTGTCATGATTATATCCATCCCAGTTAACATCATTTTGCCATGTGCCACCTGCACTAATTGTAATGTCTTCATTAAAGGCGTAATCTAGGAATGGAAAGGTATACGGTAAGCCAGCTGAGTCTATCCAACCCATTGAGGTTACAACTTCTGTTACATATGTACGAAGACGTCCATTATAGGAACCACCCTCGTTGTTATCAACTGTAACTTCAATGTTCATTTCTGCATCTGTCCAGTTTAGACATGATTCAACAGGTTCATCAGTTCCAAGATTAATTGGCGAAGGATTACCAGGTCCCATCCAGGCGATATCTAAGGATAGGTCAATATCTGCTACTCCTCTGCTTCCACATGCAACAATACTAGTATTATATGCTGCTTGAGCCGCCTCTGTGCTTCCAGCTCCAACATTTGTCATATAACCGCCGTCAAAATATACAGTTGGATAACCTGTTAAGCCTAATTCAGTTATTGCTCTTTGATATGCATGAGTATTAACATCACATACTAGTGATACATAGTAAAATGGATGCCATCCACCTGCGTAGATATTTTTCAAAGCAGCATGGGCATATTTACAATATGTACACCAGGTTGCAGTTCCAAATTCTCCAAGAATTGTATGTGTGTAAGCATTTTCACTATGAGCAATTTTTTCCTTGCTTGTGTCAAAAGCAATTGCGCCAAATCCACTTGTTAATAAAATTCCTATTATTATTAAAGGTAACATTTTCTTCATATTATACCTCCCGATATTAATTATTCTAATCTGATATGATGTATATAAATCTTTAATACTAAAAAATAATAAGATGAAACTGTATAATGAATATGTGAAATAATAAAATGACAGGAAAGGATATAGTTATAGGGGAGATTAGAGAATCTGATGAAACTGGTACAATCATTTTTAAATCTGCTCAGGAGCTTTTTGATTTCTCAAAAAAAATTTATAATGCTTTGTTAGAAATTCCAGAATATAAACTAGAAGAAAAGGATAAAAAGGCAATTGAATGGTTAAAGATTGGATTAGCTGATGCTGAAAGACAAATAAAAGGAAAAGGTGGAATGGATGAAATTTTATCTAAAAAACTGATATACACAATTAAAGCTGTTTCTGATATTTTTTCACAACATAAAACATTTAAGAATCATCAGATTTTAGATGAATTATATAGACATATCAAAATCATTTAAATTAAAAATAATTAACGGTATAAACTGGTTTGTTTTTTTATAGCTTGAATAGTTGTAGTAGTCTATTGAGCATTGGATATTGTACTAATAATCTCAAAAGTGGTGAACTTGATATTGCTTTCTCTCGAGGCATAGCAACAGTGAACTCAGACCAGCCACTCTCAGCACCATAGGTGTCTTTAGCTTTAGCTTTTATTGTGTATGTTCCTTCTTTTGTATAAGTGTGAGCAATGTCAATATCAGTATCTGAGGGATAAGGACCATCCCAAATTTCAGTATAACCATCATCCCATGATATATACAAATAAACATCATTGTAATCAGGATCAAAAGAGTTAAATGTATAATTATATGATGTTCCTGCTTTTCCATTTGATGGACCACTTATTTCTGGTTTTGATGGTTTTTGATTGAGATCACTTTCCCACCAGGCTAATTTATCTTGCCAACTTGCGCCAGCTAATATATCTATATCACCGTCGCTATCGATATCAGCAACAAAACCAGGCCAAGCACCTTGAAAATTTGTATCAATAATGTTTTTTGTCCAATTGATAGGGTCACCCCCATCATTTATAAAAACAGCGACATCATATGCTTGTTGAGCGGTTCCAACTATATCAATATCACCGTCATCATCTATATCGACAGGTAGACCGATACAAGCTCCATAAAAATTAGAGGCCACAACCTGCTTGGTCCAAGATATTGGATTTCCTCCATCATTTCTCCATAAAGAAATTTCTGCTTCAAAATATGCTGCACAAACAATGTCTATATCACCATCAAAATCTATATCGCATACTTCTGCTCTATGAGCACCATCTAAATCATCAACAATTATATTTTCTTGCCAAACAATTGGATCTCCACCAGAGTTTCGCCACCATATGATTTCATCATCATAGAAAGCAGTACCAACAACATCCAATAGACCATCATCGTCAATATCTGCAACTCTGGCTGATTTTGCCCCTAAAAAATTATTTCCAATTATTTGTTCTGTCCAGCTTATAGGATCTCCACCTTCGTTTCGCCACCAAGCTATCTGATTTTTATCAGTTGATGCTCCAAGAATATCAATGTCATCATCCTTATCAAGGTCATAACAGTATGCTTCATGTGCAAAATAAAAACCAGATTTAATTGTATATTTCGTCCATCCTATCGGGTTTTGACCATTATTTATCCATAATGCTATTTGGTTTGCTTGCCAAGCAGATCCAACCACATCAATATCTAGGTCACCATCGATATCAACAGCAAATACACTTGTTGCCCCATTAAAATTGTCATCTATCATAAACTTAGTCCAGCTTATGGGATCCCCACCTTCGTTTCGCCACCAAGCAATAAAATCACCTTCCTGTGCAGCACCTAATACATCACAATCCCCATCAAGGTCAAGATCAACTGCATGGACACCAAATGCATAATCAAAGGATTCATCAATAATATGTTTCTCCCAAGAAAGATTCAATAAATTCATATTTTTTGAAGTGGTTTTAGAATAAGAATTATTTATTGAAGCTGTTACAACTGTTTGAAATACAAATAATAAACCAATGATTATTGCAATTTTTTTCATGATATTACCATATTTTGAAAATTAAAATTTAATATAAAAAAACATATGGGTCAAATATAGTTCAAAATATAATTATAAATTAAAATAATTAGATAATGTAACAAAATAAAATGAAAAAACATCTGAAAGATGTAAAATATTGTATTGGTTGGAATAAATACTAATTGATAGATAGTCTTTGGAAGAGGATGTTCAGGATTGGGTGTCGATCTAAAAATCTTAAGAAAAATGAATTAACTATTGATTTTTCCTTTGAAATTGTAATAGAGTATTCAGTCCAGTTGCTTTCATAACCATAATTATCTATTGCTTTTGCTTTGATTATAAAGTCACCTTTTTTCATCCAAGTATGTTTCAAAGTTATTTCTAATCCAGAATCGCTATATTCAGTCCACTCGATACTATTATCTCCCCAATTCACATAATACATTACTGGATCGTTATCTGGATCTGTAGCATTAAATGTGAAATTATATACTACTCCTGTTTTACCAGTATTTGGACCATTGATCTTTGGTGGATTTGGTTGAGAGTTATTCATTAGTTCTTCTGCATAATTAAAAATAATATCAGAGATTTGATAAGTGTTTGATTCACCGTTTGTTAGGACTACTACTCCTATTTTTGTTTTGTTGTCAAAATACATTTGAGCTCTTGCACCATAATCAGAACCGCCATGTCCCCAAACAATTCTTTCACCTATGTTACTTTTCCACCATATCAGTCCAAGATTTTGATTGAATGGAAGCTGTGGAGTTAACATTAAACTAACAGTATCTGAATCCAGTATTTTTTGAGAGTTATAACTACCGTTTTGTATATACATTGTTAAAAATTTTATTAACTGTGATGAGCTTGTTCTAAGATCTCCTGCTGGAACGTCAACCCATCCAATATGGCCATATGGTTCATATTCAATTCCATTCCAATGATAGGGCATTGCAATATGGGATTCATCTAGATCACGGAGATACCAACCAGATTCTTCCATTTCCAGTGGTTCAAAAATGTTGTTCTCACAATATGAGGTAAAATTCATCCCTGAGATAATTTCCACAAGATATCCTACTAAAGCAACACCAACGTTGCTATATCTCCAACTTGTTCCTGGTTCCCATGAACAGAAATTATTGGTTTCATTATAGAATAGACCACCTTGGATTAGATACTCACCTAGAAAGGTTTGAAATGAAATTGGGGAATCACCTACAAAATGAAACATGTAATCCCAGTTATCATTTATACCTGATGAATGTGTTAGAAGCATATGGAAAGTAATATCTTTTGATGGATATTGGGGATGTATCACATTATAAGGTAGATAATCATTTATTGAATCTTGTAAATCAAAATAATTTTGTTCATAAAGTTGCATTAATGCTGTTGCTGTAATTGTTTTTGATACGGATGCTATCTTAAATAGAGTATCATTATCAACATATCTATCTTCTTCAATATTTGCATAACCATAACTATTCTGCCATACAACCTCATCATCAATAACGATTGCTGCGGATAAACCTGGGATATGTTTTGAATCCATTTCATCTATAATTTTTTCATCAATTTCATTATAACTTGATAATGAAGAACTTATTGTTTGGGTAGTTCCAGATATGTTTATTGAGTTAATAAGTATAAAAAAAGAAGAAATAACTATCACAAATATTTTATTCATAATATGGCTCCTTTCACTCTTTTAGTCTAATAAACGAAATTAAGTTGTTAATAGTTAGTAATAAAAAATTTGAACAAATTGATAATAAAAATAAAAAATAGTTATTTTTTGTTATAATTTAATTTAGCTTATTATTGATAAATATTTAATAAAGAAGGTAGTGAATTTCTGGGAAAGATTAGGATGCTTTTAGTTGTTTATACATAATTTACTCCTATGATTCTTTAGAAGATTAGGGGGGATATGCAACTATGTCACAATTTAAAAGTAAAGCAAAACTTAAATAAATGCCAGTTATCAAAAGATACATACGAACTATAGAAACATAAATGATATGCATAAGTGAACCATTTTGATATTTAAAGGATTGAGCAGCATAATACTGCACCAAATCAAAATAATACCATAATTGATCTAATATATAATCACATATCGGCGGGTCTTCTTTTGGATTACTCAAGTCAATAACCTCTGCTATTTCTTCATTCTTCTCCAGTTTGTTAAGTAATTTCTCTGCTAAATGTGTCTTACCATTATATTGACATTCAAGGCAATCCTCTGCAGATTTAACATTTACATTCTGTGGTTTATTTCTATTTATACGTATTATTAAATCGCTCCAATCTCCCTCTTTTCCATAAATATCTTTTGCTTTAGCACGGACTGGACAATCACATATGTAATCCCAAGTATGTGCAATAGGTACATTAATTCCAGACCAGGTATAGGTAGTCCATCCATAAGTTGTTCCATCACCCCATTTAATAAAGTATGAAACATTATCTCCATCAGGGTCCTCAGCATTAAAGTTAAAAGTATATGATATTCCTGGTCTTCCACCGTTTGGACCAGTTATAGTTGGTTTATTTGGTGGATGATTCTCCTTTTTAGAAATAGATACAGCATTAAAACTTGGAATAAATGCAAGTCCAATAAACAAAATAATTATTCCAACTGCCAATCCTTTCCTTACTATATTTTTCTTCATTCTATACCGCAATCCTCTATGTTATCTGTAAAGGTTATATCATATGGTTTTCTAGCTGGACGCCAATCAAAATTAACAATATTTTTATATTCACCATCATAACCATGTGGGTCAGGTATAAATATAAATCCATAAATTATTTTAGGACCTATTCCTTCCCAATCATCCCAATAATTCCTACTCCATTGGTTAGGTAATCTAAATCTATAGTAGTTAAATATTACATTATCAAAATTGTTTATAAAATTATTTTTTACAACTCTATTTAAATATGATAAACCTGCACTAAAAATTTGAAAATCATATAAAATACCTGTTTCACTATTTCTAATATCATTAGATTTAATTAAATTTAAAGTAGAATCCAAAATTACTATCCCCTCATCTGTATTATTATGAATATGATTTCTATAAACTATACAATTATTACAATCGCAAATATGTATACCTTCTTTATTATTAGATATGTTATTTTTGTAAATTTTATTATAGTTTGAATAACATCTAATTCCATTATATCCATTTTTTATAGTAAATTCACATACATGAGTATAATCAGAATTAGTTTCTATCAAAATTACTGAATCAAAACCTTTACCATCAATAATTGTTGTATCTGTATTCTCCCCAACTAACTTTATTGAACTCTTCCTAATAACTATACATTCATAATATATCCCGTTAAAAACATATACTGTGTCTCCTTCAACTGCATTATTAACTCCATCCTGTATATTTTGATATGGATGCTCAAGTGTTCCATCCCAAGGGCCCTCTGTATTGTCATCATCTACATAAATTGTATTTTCCCTTGTTGAAGGAATCAAAGTTAATTCATCTTTTGTGGCAATATTAATATTTAAAAAATTAGCATTTGAAGGAATAACACTGACTCTAATAAACAAAATTATTATCCCAACTATCAATACTTTCTTAAACAACTTATTAGACATATCTATTTCCTCCCTATACTACATTATTCTAATCTGATATATGGTATATAAAACTATATCAGCATCAGACTTATCACAAAGGTTGCTTTGAGTTGTTTATTCATAAATATGATAATATTCATCACAACCTATAGACTTATAAATCATTAAAATAACACTTGATAAATATGCATATACCATTGACATACTAAGGTATACAACTGTTAGTATAAGTAATTCATATGGGTCTAATGCTTTATCCAAATAAATCACAGCTTTGATAAGATAATCCTTATACAAATCTTCTAACATATTGCAAATCGGTCTATCAGACAAACCAGAGTTAAATTCTTCAAATAATTTAATATCCTTTGATATTACTTCATTCTTCTCTAATTTGTTAAGTAATTTCTCTGCTAAATGTGTTTTACCATTAGATTGACATTCAAAGCAATCATCTGTTGTTTCTTTATTCACGGTATTAACATTTGGATTATTTTTAAGGATATTATCATCTTTAGATTTATGCCAATTAAACAAAAAATATACCGTTGCACAATCTTGATTATACCATTTTATATGATGAAATCTAAAATCATTAAAAATGTGTTTAGCATCGATATTTAAATTAGTTTCATCATAATAAACTGGTATGTTTTTAAAATAACAATCTCCGTCACCATTTGATATTTTAATTTTATTTATTAATCCATCATCACTACTCAATTTTACTATAACATCTTGAACATGCCAACCTGGTGTATTCCAAAAATAATCGCATCTACATTCAACTTTAAGAGTCCGTGTATCTCCAATTTCAATACCTTTACTAATAGATACAGCATTGAAACTTGGAATAAATGCCATTCCAATAAACAATAATATTATCCCAATTACCAATCCTTTCTTAAATAAGGTGTTTTGCATATTTCTTTTCCTCCCTATTTTCATATTCAAATCAGATAGGAAGTATATAAATCTTTAACACTACATAAGTGTGAGTCTTTGGAGGAGTAGGTTTAATATGGGTCCGGTGGAAAAGGATTATCCCAACAGTAGAACCAAACACCAACTTGCATTATCATGAAAACAATAAATATATATTGTATAAATAAAATATAATAAGTCATAGACTCATATGAGTCTGGTGGAGCGTTTTCAGATAAATTTAGATAATGAGCGGCTATCTCAGCATATTTATACATTATGTCCCCTAATATTTTACATACAGGTCTTTCAAGTGGTATTTCGTCAGTTTTAATCAAATCTTTACTTTCTAAATAATTCTCTGCTTTGTTAACTATTTTCTCAATTAAATGTAATTTACCATTTGGTATGCTACAATCACAGTCCTCTTCACTATCAGATATTATTGGTATAGTTACTTTATTAGATAAAGCAGGTTTAAATCCTATACCAATAAACAATACGATTATTACTAAAACAAATCCTTTCCTTACTATATTTTCCTTCATTTATCTTCCTCCTATTCTCATATTCTAATCTGATACATGGTATATAAATATATAACACAATCTGGTTGTGAGATTTTGGAGGAGGTTTAGCACTATATTAATTAACCTCTTTTATAAAAAAAGGGCCGATATACGACATGTATTGATCACCCTCAAATGGTTTGAGAGCTTGACCTTTTTGCCTTATTGCAATCCAATAAAAATCATTTGGTTGAACATTTGAATCCTCAAATGTAACAACAGCAAAATCTGAATCTGGTTTAGTATGATTAACAACCTTACACCAAGGTCTACCACGCTCAGAATCCTTCTTCACTAACCAAATATCCGAGATTGGATAATCAAGTTCATCCTCTGAATAAGCATGAGGACACATTCGTTTACCACTACAATCTAAACCAGGGAAAGTTGAATGAGCAGATACCCTTATCTCTAACGGTGAACTACAGTTTATCCATCGACCAGAACAAAATTGTCCATCTAAACGTACATTTGCTCTAATTTTTAAAAGTTGATTTGCATAACTATTGCAATTATACATTGCCTCCCAAATCTCTTCACGAATATTATGAACACTGAAAACTCCAACTATTCCAGATGGTGTTTCCAAATGACTTACATTAAATGATGCACTAGCAGGTCTATCATAATCATGTGTATCACTACTGGCAATGAAACCAAATTTCTTACCTTCCATTTTTTCATCACTCCATTCCCACATTGCATTTTCAACCCATGCATCAGTTTGATTGGTATACCAGCTTTCATTATAAGGCCAATGCCAAGGAATACCAGGTGTAAAATATCCACCTATAGAGTTTCCCCATCTACTATATGTTTCAACTCCTCTCAAAATCTTATCTCTACAACATGAGTTCTTCATTCCATCTATCAAATATGTCCAATTAGTAGTAAAATTATACTGAAAAACTCTAGCTAACGGGTGATGTGGGATACCAAAATTCAAATGACCTTTATTCCATTCTCTACACATTGCTTTAAAAATACTGTCATAATTTAATTTTTGTAAAAAACCGTATTCTCGGGCTTCTGGGTATATATCTTTGTAATAAAAATTGATATGACCAACATCTTCCCAGCCATGTGGGCTCCATTCTATTCCTCCAGGACTCCATTGAGCAGCTGTCCATTCAAAACCTAGTAATGTGGTAAAATTACCAGGATTATAATATTTAATAGCTTTTTCTTTCATAATCTGCCATTCACTAAAACCTAGAATTTTTTCTATTATTGTCCTTATAGCATCCCATTTCCTTTTTCCTCCAAAAATTTTACTGATACCATCTATTAATTCACCATGATCAGTACAAGCACCAAAATCTATATAGTTATCCTTTATAGCATTCTTATATTGAGTATCAATATTATAATCACCATCTGAAAAAACAGTATGCCAATGTATATCTCCAAAGTATATTCTAAAAAGTTTTATAGGAATAGTGTCAGAATCATGACCATATTCATTTTCTGCATATACTGTAAGATTTACATATGTATCTTTTAAAGGGGTAGGCTCAGGATCAAATATAACAGGATCATCCCCATTGAATGTAGTATGGATACTTTGATTATTTATTTGCCAATACATCAATGTTGGATTACCGGTAATATTACAATCAATAATATCACCTTCAAAAACCTCCTGAAATTGTTCAGTATTAATAACAACGATAGGAATATCACAACCTTGTTTAGCATTAACATTAAAAATATTACTATCCCCTGTAATAAAAGGAAATAAACAAATAACAAAAAAATAAAAAATAATACACACAAATAAACCTTTCTTTAAACATTTATTAAACATTATTTTCCTCCAATAAACTAATATAATATGATAAGAGATATATAAATCTATAACACCAATAGATTTCTAAAAATCATATGGTGGTTCTCCAATCATCAAATTCCATAACTTTGTGGATTGTTAATATCATATGGTTCTTTTGCTGGACGCCAGTCAATATTTACCCAGGGTATAGTTAAACCATATCCTGGTCCATGGGCAGGTGGTTGTATTAAGACCAATGATCCAAATATAAGCTTTGGTTGTGTTTTATTTCCACCCCAGTAGTTACCTCTCCATTGATTACCTGTTGAATCTTCAAAATCTGGATCTAATTTATTTCCGATTATATTATTATTTTTTATCTTATTAAAATGACTATCAATAAGCCCTATACTCCGTTCATTATTTTCAATGTTATTGTAGGAAATAATATTTTGATTACTATAGAAAATAGTAAAGCCACTCCAAGTATTTGACCTTATTATGTTTCTTGTAAAGATATTTTTATGACTCCAATGATGTAGTGTAACGCCTCTCCAGATACTTGAATTAATTGTATTGCCTGAGAAGATGCTATCAGTACATTTTACAAGATCTATTCCCCAATTATTTTTTGAAATAATATTATCAGAAACTGTATTGTTACTACAAAAGTGAAGGTTAATGCCGATAAAATTATTTGAGATGATATTGCTGGAAATGACGTTGTAATTGGTATTAAGATCTATTCCAATACCATTGTTAAGAGTGATTATGTTATTAAAGATATGATTATAGTCTGATCTAAGATAAATCCCATAATACCCCAACCAATAGGATGCATTATTTGTCAATGTAAAACCACTAAAATTTACAAAATTTGCAGAAATATTCACTGCAATCTTATTAACAACACTTTCAATAATTGTTGTTTCTCTATTTTCACCAATTAAATTGATAGATTTGTTAACATCAATATTTTCATAATATGGTGAAGAATCATCATAGACAAAAACAGTATCACCATTAGTTGTATTTTTTATCGCATCTGTAATCTTTGAATAGTTATTTGGTCCACTACCTCCAACATAGAATATATCACCACCATTAATTGGAAAGGTATTGGATTGTTTTATCATTTCAATTGATTTATCATCAATAGTTCTATCTAAATTTATTGCAGATGATATTGCACTTGTTCCAATAAATAGAACAACAATTCCAATTGCTATTATTTCTTTCACTTTAACACCCATCAATTACCATATTGTGTATCGTGTTACCGTGTGACACGAATACATGCAGAGTATAAATAGTTTTCCAATAATAATTAATAACACTACAAACGTGTTAGTCTTTGGAGAAGATGGCTTAATAGTGGGTACAGTTCTAAAAACCTCATTAATATTGGGTATGAGGATGATTTGGTTCTTGTTTTCATATATTTTCCAAGGAATTCATCCCAGTGAGTATTTTTTGTAAAATCAAGGCCATATTCATCTTCACCATAATAAGAATAGTAATACTTTTTTTGAAGAGGAAAATATATGCTTAAACCATGAGCGTTTTTATGATCTTCATTATCATGAAATTCTTCAACAACTGCTTCTTCTAGACATACCATTACGTTATCTAAATATTCACATATTGTTTGATTTGTCTCAACAGTTTTATATTTTTCAGCAAGATGATAAATATCAAGTAGAGAGCCATCAGCAAAATATTGTATTTCCTCCTTAATTGACCAAAATTTACTATACGAGAGGTCCTTATTTTCAATAAGACTCTGAGATAAATTATCGATAGCATTTGCAAGTTCTACTGTTTTATCAGTTCTTACAGCACTCATTGAAAT
>Ga0209427_10000758_pt1 | contig 35575 bp, 24 predicted proteins | sample DeeMarSWOR136_30_FD_187465 | JGI IMG/M metagenome (GOLD analysis project Ga0209427, IMG submission 187465) | Marine sediment microbial communities from White Oak River estuary, North Carolina - WOR-1-36_30 (SPAdes) (version 2) | ecosystem: Environmental > Aquatic > Marine > Intertidal zone >...
GATCATGGCGGTGTATTCTTCCTCATCTCTCTTCCACGTGACCTCTACTGGTTTTTCTACTTGTTGGTAAATGATTTCAGCCATATCCTTGAAGGTTGATACCTCGATTCCGTTGATGGAGATGATCTGATCACCCGATTTAATTCCTGCCTTATCCGCTGGACCACCTGGAGCAACCAAACCGATTTGATTGGTGTCTTCATGAATCTCCTGTCTGCCAGCAAGGAAGATTATTCCCCAGAATATCAAGATAGCCAAGATGAAATTCATAGCCGGACCAGCAAAGACCACCAATGCCCGGGTACGAACCGGCTTGGACATAAACTCCCATGGTTCTCCCTTTAATTCTTTTTCATCCGGCTCCTCCCCAGCCATCTTCACATATCCTCCCAAAGGAATCCAGGATATACAATATTCGGTATCCCCAATCTTTTTCCCGATCAATCTAGGCGGAAATCCCAAGGAGAATCTTTCCACTCTGATTCCGGATTTCTTGGCTACCAAAAAATGTCCTAATTCGTGAACGAAAATCAAAATTCCCAATACAAATATAGTGGCTAACAATGTGATCATAATTTTCCTTCTAATCTCTTTTGTCTTCTTACGCTAAAGCCTCAAGATAAACGCATGTACTTTCGTACGAATTTGAGATGTTAATACAAACGTAGTTATCTCTGATGTGAGCGCTGTCCCCCTCTCCCTAACTCTCTTCCCAGAGGGGAGAGGGAAGGTTGAAAAATCTCACCAATAGTGAAGGTGAGAGGTAAACCAAATGAAATCTAAAAAGATTGTGCATTTGTATCACATCCCGACTTCTGATCTCGAATTTATGATCCTCTCCGCTTCCTGCCTTGACCATTTATCTGCATTCAAAATATCGTCCAAACTCGGATTTTCCATCACCTGGTGATGCTTTAAAGTCGCTGTGACGATTTCGCAAATATCAACAAATGAAATCTTTTCCTCTAAGAAAGCTTTTACTGCCAACTCATTGGCGGCGTTCAGCACTGCTGGTGCTGTTCCTCCCATTTCAAGAGCTTGATAACAGATTTCCAAACAAGGAAATTTTTCCTGATCAGGCTCTTCAAAGGTTAGATTCTTTACTTGGGTCAAATCCAGCGGTCTGTTGTTCGTAGGTAACCTCTCGGGACAGAACAGAGCATATTGAATGGGAATCTTCATATCCGGGACGCTCATCTGGGCAATCAAGGATCCATCCACAAATTCCACCATGGAATGGATTATAGATTGAGGATGAATCAAAATCCTTATCTTATCAGCCGGCATATCAAAAAGCCAATGTGCTTCTATAACCTCCAACCCTTTGTTCATCAGAGTGGCTGAATCCACAGTAATTTTCTTTCCCATCTCCCAGGTGGGATGTGAGAGAGCTTCCTTTACCTTTATGTTCTTCAGATCCTCCTTTTTCCTGTCGAGAAACGGTCCGCCGGATGCGGTCAGAATCAGCCTCCTTACCTCTTCTTTCTTACCGGTCAAAAGACATTGCAGGATAGCAGAATGTTCGCTGTCGATGGGCAAAATCCTCACATTTTTCTCTTTGGCTTTTCGAATCAAAAGACCCCCGGCTATAACCAGTGTCTCTTTGTTAGCAATGGCCAAATCCTTTCCGGATTCAACAGCCTCAAAGCTGGGCAAGAGACCTACCGAGCCCACCAAAGCGTTTATGACCAAATCGACCTCAGGTTCAGAGCATAACTTTTTCAAACCAGCAATGCCAAAAAGTATTTCGGTCTCATCTGTTTTTTGAAAAGCCTCGAAGCCTTTCCTGTCAGTGATAGCCACCATCTGGGGCTGGAATCTTTGAATCTGTTTTTGGAGCAAATCAGTATTTGTATTGGTGGAGAATCCGAAGACCTTGAATCTATCAGCAAAATCGGATAACACACTCAGTGTGTTCCTGCCAATCGATCCAGTCGATCCTAACACAACCACGTTTTTCATAGAAAAAGACTTCCTTTCATTTCTAATATAAAATTGACTTGGAATTGACGCAAGCCTTTTATTGCCTAAAAAATATTCTTGATCGATCTGGCATTTTGCGGTATTTTAAGAGTAAAGAATGCTTTCTTTTTATGAAGAAAGGAAGCGAGTTATGGGCAAAACGAAAAGGATAGGCATTTTGACCGGAGGAGGAGACTGTCCGGGACTTAATGCCGCTATTCGGGCTGTAGCCAAAACTTCCATCTTTGGTCACCAGATAGAGGTAATCGGGATTGAGGATGGATATGAGGGTTTGATCAATAACAAGACCAGGATATTACAAACAAAAGACGTATCCGGAATATTGACTCAGGGCGGTACCATATTGGGAACTTCCAATCGTGCAAATCCTTTCGCCTACGGAGAGGAGAAAAAAGACGTTTCTGAAGAAGTTTTTAAGAATTTCCACAATCTGAAACTGGATGCTTTGATCTGCGTCGGAGGGGATGGCACCCTGCATATTGCTCACGAATTGACTCAATTGGGAATGCCTGTTGTGGGAATACCCAAGACCATTGACAACGATGTCGAGGCCACCGACTTTACCATCGGCTTTGATTCTGCCTGTGCTGTTGCAACTGAAGCCATCGATAATATCCACAGCACCGCCGAATCACATCATCGAGTGATGATCATAGAGTTAATGGGAAGGTATACTGGCTGGGTGGCTTTGTACGCTGGTGTGGCGGGAGGAGGAGACATAATTTTGATCCCAGAGATTCCGTACAAGATAGACAAAATCTGCCAGGAGGTTAAAAGGAGAGGCAAATTCGGAAAACGTTTCAGCATCGTGGTGGTGGCGGAAGGAGTAAAATTTGAGGATAAGGAATTGGTGGTTAAGAAAAGAGTGAAGGCAAGTACAGACCAAATCAGATTGGGAGGAGTCAGTTATAAAATCGCTCAACACTTAGAGGAACTAACAGGTTTGGAGGCCAGAGTCATTATCCTGGGACATCTCCAGCGGGGCGGAAAACCCACCGATTTTGATAGAATCCTGGCCACTCAATTTGGAAAAAAGGCAGTAGATTTGGCTCTGGCTGAAAACTTTGGATACATGTCAAGTCTGCAACATGGGAAGATAACCTCAGTGCCCATCGAATCTGCAATTAGGAACTTGAAAAAGGTAAATCTGGATTCGCCTCTCATTGAGGCTGCCAGAGGAGTGGGAACCTGCTTTGGTGATTGAGATGAGACTCATCAAAATATCCTTATTCGTATGACTTCCTCCTATGGAAAAAGCCAACTTGACGCCTGCAGTTTTTGCGAGGTAAAAGGCTTTGTATTATAAGAGCTTAAGTGTAAACTCTTAATCTTTTAGTTTAAGAAAAATCAAAGGAGAGTGATAAAGATGTCTAAGAAAACAAATTTTGAAGAGGTCCCCCTAGAGAAACTGCGATGGAGATGCGACCCAAAAGATCTGAAGCTTACCACCACTGATGATGTGGAGCCCTGCGACTGGATCATTGGACAGGATCGGGCGATAAAAGCAATCAAGTTAGGCCTGGATATAGAAAGCGTTGGTTATAACATCTTCGTGACCGGCTTTGTGGGCACAGGTAGGTTGACCACCATCAAGCATCTTTTGGAAAGATTAGAGAAAAAGGGAAAGCGTCCGGATGATAAATGTTACGTTAACAACTTCAAAAACCCCGACATGCCCCGGATTCTCAGTTTGCCTGCCGGGCAGGGGAAGATGCTCAAAAAGGATATGGAGAATCTTATACTTTCACTCAAGAATAACATACCTGCAGTGTTTGAAAGCGAGAACTATCAGGAGAGACGAAAAGAGCTGGTCAAGGAGTCTGAAGATGGGCAAAAAGCTATTCTACAGGAATTCGATGACCAGGTAAAAAAAGAGGGGTTTGCTTTGGTTCAAATTAAGATGGGACCCTTTGTTAAACCGGATGTCCAACCTTTGGTCGAAGGTAAGCCCACCAGTCTCTCTAAGTTAGAGAAACAGGTCAGGGCAGGTAAGTTTCCTGAGGAACAATTCAGAACCCTGGAGGCAAAATATTCGGCTTTGGGGAAATTAATGGAGGACGTGTTTAAGGAAGGAAAAGAGATAGTCAAAGAATTTGAAAAGGCTCTTCAGGCCTTGGACCAAGAAATTGTCCTTCCTATAATAAAGGAGACAGTCAAGGAAATAAAGGCCAGATATGAGAACGAAAAGGTGCAAGAGTATCTGCAAGAGGCGGAGGAAAGTCTGATAAACAACTTGGATAGATTCAGACGAAAAAAAGAGGAACAACCCGCATTGCCCATTCCTGGAATTCCATTGGGGAAAGGAGAAGATGAGTTTTTGGAGTATCAAGTTAATGTAATAGTTGATAACTCGGAGATCAAAACTGCCCCCATAATAATAGAGACAACTCCCTCCTACAGAAATCTTTTTGGAACAGTTGAAAGGGCTTCCGATCGCCTGGGCGCTTGGAAGACCGACTTCACCAAGATCAAAGCCGGATCGCTTTTGCAGGCTAACGGAGGCTACCTGGTTCTGAATGCATTAGATGCTTTAATTGAGCCCGGCGTTTGGCAGGGTCTCAAACGCACCCTGCGTCACCGAAGAATTGAGATTCAGGCTTTTGATCCCTTTTACTTTTTGGGAACTTCTGCCTTGAAACCTGAGCCGATTGACTTAGATGTGAAAGTGGTCATGATCGGCGACAATTTCTTGTATCATCTGCTTTTCTACCGAGATGAGGATTTTAAGAAGATATTTAAGGTAAAGGCTGATTTCGACTCGGTCATGCCCAAGGAAGATGAAAACATTCATCAATATGCCTGTTTCATGAAGAAGATATGCGATGATGATAAGCTTTTACCTTTTGACAAAAGCGGAGTAGCTGGGGTGGTGGAGTTTGGGGTGAGAACGGCTGGCAAACAGAAGAAGTTGTCCACCAGATTTACCATGATAGCAGACTTAGTTCGGGAGGCAAGCTATTGGGCAAGCAATGCTAAAAGCAAACAGGTAAGACGTGAACATGTGGAAAAGGCTATTGAAGAGTGGATAGAAAGGGTGAGTTTGCCCGAGGATAAGATTCAGGAGATGATTGAGGATGGGACCATCATGATAGATTCGGAGGGAGAGGTGTTAGGACAGATCAACGGACTTTCCGTTTACAGTTTGGGAGAATACTCTTTTGGCAAACCCACCCGCATAACTGCCCGCACCTCTATGGGAAGAGCTGGAGTAATCAATATCGAAAGAGAAGCTGATTTGAGTGGACGAACTCACAACAAAGGGGTCTTAATCTTAGCTGGATATCTGAGAGGCAAATATGCGCAAGACAAACCTCTCACCATGAGCGCCAGTTTGGCTTTTGAGCAGTCCTATTCTGGCGTGGAAGGGGATAGTGCCTCCTCCACTGAAGTATATGCTATCCTTTCCAGCTTATCCGGACTTCCCTTAAGACAGGATATTGCGGTTACCGGTTCAATCAATCAAAAGGGAGAAATACAACCCATTGGCGGGGTAAATGAAAAGATCGAGGGTTTTTATCAAGTGTGCAAAGCCAAAGGTATAACCGGAACTCAAGGGGTGATAATTCCTCATCAAAATGTGGATGGCCTGATGTTGAAGACGGAGGTCGTTGAAGCGGTAAAAGAAGGTAAATTCCACATCTATCCAGTCAAAACCATTGATCAGGGCATAGAGATACTTGCGGGAGTGAAAGCAGGGGAACGAAAAGAAGATGGAATATTCGAAGAGGGAAGTGTAAACTTTTTGGTGGATAGACAACTGAAAGCTTTTTCTGAAAGATGGAAGGAGTTTGGTAGAGGAGAGATACTCACCGAGCGATGACAGGTTTGTGACATCTTTGAAAATTCAACTTTTTGAAGGCCTTGCTTATAGAGAAAGTCCCAAGAAATCAAATTGTGAAAGGTTTTACTGGAGTGTCAAGCTTTAGGGTTTGTTAAAAAAGCCCCACTTTGGCACGGGATATGCGTATGCATTCATACGAATTTTAAGGAAAAAAAGCCCCAATCCCGATAAATGGGGGTTGGGGCTTCAAAGAACTCCGACCGTTAATTAGTGAGGTGTTAGATCAGGGATCTGATACCTATGGAAATCACTACTAATAGGCTGGCGGCTCTCCCCCTTTGAACAGATAGTTGATCAAATAGACAATGTCGGCTGAACTTATAACTCCATCATAAGTAGCATCACCTGCTTCCATAGGAGAAGGCTCCAGCCCATCTTTGAACAGGTAGTTGATTAAATAGACCACGTCGGCTGAGTTTATGATTCCATCCGCAGTGGGATCTACAAGCATAACGTAAGAGGCATAGACAAAGCCTGCCTCCAGGACGTAGTTGTCGCTTTTTGAAATCCAGATGGCTGACGGTTGTTCTGCGGACTTGGCCGGAATCTTCTGAGTATCCCATTCGTATTCTCCTGCCAACTCACCCAATACGTCTACGACCATCTTGTATCCTTGATGAGAAGCCTTAGAAACTGTTTTCTCAGAAATGCTTACCGGCTCAAATTTGTCCGTAGATTGGACAGATACCGCATTTTGACTGACCTTCCTGGGCTGAACGTGCTTATTCGATTGAGCATGCACCACAACCAACGCAAAAAACACCACAGCCACAAAGAACATCGTCCCCAATTTGATTTTCTTCATTCTTTCCACTCCTTTCTATTGTTGGGCGGTACTCTTTACCGTCCCAGAGGAAGGTTCATGCCCTTGCCTTCCAGCGCATCAATTCTTTGTTTTAAGGCTTCATTCTCCGCTTTTAGCTCTTTGACCGCCTCGACAAGCACCGCTGTGAGCCTACTGTAATCGACTGCCCTGTATTCCTCATCGCTCCAGGTGGTTACCAGCTCTGGAAATACGGCTTCCACCTCCTGAGCAATCACGCCAATCTCTCTGTGTCCGGTAGAGCGTCCAAGCGATTCATACAATTCATTCCAATCGAATGATACCCCACGAATCTGTTTCAGCTTCTCCAGCACATTCGCAAGCGGTCTCACATTTTTCTTAAGTCTTTCATCCGAGGAAACAGGAAAGCTTGAGGCATGGGCCTGGCCGCCGACATCTAACAGGTATGCCGGCGACGCCCCGACGCCGACATTGCCGTTTTGCAGGAACGTCAGCGAAACTGGACCACTTCGGCTCCCAATCAACAGGCTGCTGCCGCCTGAGGGCTGAAAGATTCCCCAGTCGAATGCTCCCGCCGTACTGTACACGATGTCCGTTGCGTAGGCGGTACTGGGGCGATCGAGTCGAATACCTGTCCCACCATCACAAGTGACTTCAAGCTCGGCCGAGGGATTCGTCGTACCGATCCCGACTTTACCTTCTATTATCATCCCGTTGGCTGGTGCCGTATGGGTCCCAGAGTAGTTCCTTCCTACTGCCACGCCACCTTCTACGTCCAGCTTATTCTGTGGTGCCGTGGTCCCGATGCCGAGGTCGCCGCTGAAATAGCCATTTCCCTCAAACCAGCCACCGTAGTATCCTTGACCGAGTATACCAATGTAGCCACCATATCCTGCTACGCCAGCGTGACCCCCTTCTCCGGACATGCCTGTTCCGGCAAGGGCGGTACTAACGCCTTTCACACCCTTTTGACCTTCGGCATATATAGCAAACATCCAATCAGAAGGACCAGTTTTAACATGGAGTTTAACATCATCGGGAGGCATCTCTCCGATGCCGACTTGATCTGAGTCCGTCTCCAGCCTGACCACTGCGCCGTCATCTACCCAACCGCAGTTTAAATCAGCGTCGCCTGCCCGGTAAGCATAAGCCACACTCACGATCGGCGTCAAAGGTCTCATCTGTGGATCAGATTCCACCTGAACTCCCAGATACTTGATGCTTCCATCAAAGACCAAGGGAGGTATGGGGTTCACACTCCCCAAAAGAACGGAAAATAATCCATGTTTCACCACCACCTCTGGGTGAGTCTCGGTCCAATCTGCAGGGGAGCCCAGAGTGTCCGGGTAAATGGAAAACGTTAGTTGAAATGTCCCATTAAGGGGACCACCATGGACTTTGGTCACTTTCCCCGAATAAGTGATCATGTGGGGCACATCTGCTGATGAAATAGAGGAGAGAAAGAATATCACCGTTCCCATCACCAGAAGAACAAGACTTTTGCGTGCCATCACGTTACTCCTTTCGTTTAAAGGTTAACCTTGCAGTAACCACTGAGCCTGTCGAAAAACTCTATTCACCGTCATCGCGAGCAAAGCGAGCAATCTCACTTTTTGTATAAAGCGATAGATCAAAGATTGCTTCGTCGTCTCGCCAGAGGCAGGACTCCTCGCAATGACATTTAGGCTATTCTTCCATAATGTCCACTGTTGTTGGTAGAGGACGCCTCGTCCTCTACCAGCCATCACCTTACAAAAGGTAGCTCCTATCTTAGCTTTCTTTCTCTCTCCATCTCCAATCTTTGCTGCTCCATTCTGGCTCTTTCTTCCTCCATCTCTTCTCTTTCCTGTTCCATCCTCGCTCTTTCCTCTTCCATCCCTAATTTTTCCTGCCTCATCTTGACCATTTCCTGCTCGAACTCTGCCTTGTGTTTGGCCTGCTTTGCTGCCATCTCTTGTGGGGTGGGTTCTCCCATCTTAGCCAGACGGATATTCTCATATCCCTTTCTTTTGGCAACGATTCGATAGCTGAAAGGCATATTCGAGTCTCCACCTTGCAGCTCTCTAACCTCAAAAGAAGCCGGTGTCTTATTGATCACATATAAACCATTGCAATCCCCACCCGGAGTCAGGAAGACATGATAAGTTATATTAGTATTTACAGTCTGGCAGAAAAGTGGGTCAAGGTTAACGATGGTTTTCCCATTCGTCAATCGATCCTCTCCAAAATCCTCAAACCAGTTTTCCGGAGATTCCTGGCAGTAGAGCAAACGATATTCACCATTATTTACTCTGACGGCGACACTCTTTCCGCCCAAGACAACCAGGCTATCAGTTATCCTGACATCTCCCTGGAAATATCCGGCGTATCCTTGCTCAACAGGGGCTGTGGCATAAACCCCATATTTTGTTCCTGTGCCGAAATCATAAGTATGAAAATATCCGCCATAAACATCGCCTGAGCCATCATTCCGAGCTGAACCCCAGCAACCATAAGTCTTGGCAGAAGAGTTTGCATAACCGCTTGCTGTTATACCGTAATGCTCTCCTGACCCGGAATCAGAGGTAAAGAAGCTTCCTCCATAAGCATTGCCCGTCGAGGTATTCTCTGCCGTGCCACTTACACCATAAGCACGACCGGTTGAAGTACTGGTTGCTGAACCGCGGCAACCATAGGCGTAAGCAGATGATGAACCATAACTTGTTCCATTAACACCAAAATGGTATCCTGTGCCGGAGGAAGAGGTATAGAAATTTCCACCATAAGCATAACCTGAAGAAGGATTGTCAGCAAAACCCACGACACCCTGGGTCCAAGCAGAAGAAGAGCCATAAGCCTGTGCCATAACTGCATAATGGTCTCCTGTTCCGGAAGGAGAGGTTTTGAAAACTCCGCCATAAACAGGGCCGGTGGAAGTATTCTCGGCACTACTATAGGAACCATAAGTCGGGGCAGAGGAGGAACCATAGCCGTATGCACCCAACCCATAATGGTTTCCGGTCCCAGCGGTTGAGGTTACGAAAAAACCTCCCCAAGCAGGGCCGGCGGAGTAATTTCTGGAAAAGCCATAGGAACCATAAGTCCAAGCAGAAGAGGCACCATGGCCTTCCGCATAGATCCCATAATGGGTTCCCGTCCCCGAAGTGGAGGTTTCAAAGTACCCGCCGTAAACGTCCCCTGTGGAAGTGTTTTCACCATAGCCTCCTATACCGCTCAGATAAGACGCACTGCCTCCTGAGACTTTGCCCTGGAAAGCCATATCAGAGGCGGCCACGACCGAATCCGGACCCTCTACGTTCACAAATCTGTGATCGCAATCCTCGCAGTCTATGTCTGCCTTGCCTGCCCGGTAAGCATAAGCCACGCTGACTATTGGCGTCAGAGATCTCATCTCAGGATCAGACTCCACCCGGACTCCCAGGTATTTAATGTTGCCGTCAAAGACTGAGGAAGGTAGGGGATTGACGCTCCCCAAGAGAACTGAGAATAATCCATGCTTCACCACCACCTCTGGATGTGCTTCAGTCCAATCTGCAACAGAACCTGAGGTGTCTGGATAAATGGAGAACGTTACTTGGAACGTTCCATTGAGGGGACCGCCATGGACCTTAGTCACTTTCCCCGAATAACTGATCATGTGGGGAACATCCGCAGAGGAAACAGAGCAGAGGAAGAAAATGATCGCCCCCACAAGCAGAAGAACAAAACTTTTGCGTGCCATGACGCAACTCCTTTCATTTAAAGGTTAACCTTTCAGTGAACAGAACATCCTCCCTCTTTAGAATTTTCGATCAATTATACTGTCTTTTCCACCTCCTTGAAAAAAGTTTAAATGCTTAGGCCTTTTTATCGTCAGCGATTCTTGCCATATGGCAACGACAAAAGATAAAAGGCCCCTTACCTTATCTTAGAATTTTCAAGTAAAACAGGTAAGGTTAAACCCAAAACTCCAGCAACATTCGTTTCATTTACTCAGTCGCTACACCATATCCATGACTAATCTTCGGGCAATCGGACATTACACCCAAGAATGTTCAGTTTGTGACGAGATTCAAAAAAACCAATTCCCTTTGGAAGCGAACCTCCTCAATTAATATAATATAACGACTAAAGAAGTCAATGAAAAAACTCAGTTGAAGTCGGTCTTTTCCTCTGATGTGGGCTTTTTCTTATTGCATTCAAAATCAGAATGTGGTATTTTGGATTTAGAAAGACAAAGATACTTCAGCCGTTCTGAAATCTGGTGCTCAATGGTTTGAAATGCCGAAATTATTTAGCATAGAAAAAAGCGTGATAAAAACTGATATGGACAATTGTAAAGGCGTAAACGATCAAACCCCTCATACAAAGGAGTGAAGTCATGAGACGGTTCAAAAAGTGTGTCATTCTCTTGTTGGTTTTTATTATGGTTGGTTCAGTTAGAACCTGGGGAGAATCCATAGGAGAAGGTGGTCTCACTCCCGATGTTATTCAGGAAATTCATCAATCATTTGAGATGGGCGCCTCGACCCGTGCTTTGATTAATGCTCTAACCAATAACGATCTCAAAAAGCTGGCGTTGAATCGCGAGATGTATGTAGCTCATGATAATCTGTTCAATCACAAGATTAAAACCAAGGGGATGACCAATCAGAAAAAAAGCGGGAGATGCTGGTTATTTGCAGGACTGAATACCATGCGTCCCAAGGTGATTGAGAAATACAAATTGAAGGAATTCGAGTTCTCCCAAAGTTATCTTTTCTTTTGGGATAAGTTTGAAAAAGCCAATACTTTCTTAGAATTCATCATAGAGACCCGGGACCGTGATCCGTTAGATAGAGAGCTTCAAATCATTGTGAAGAGTCCTTTTCCTGATGGTGGTCTGTGGATTTATGTGGTGGAGTTGATAGAGAAGTATGGGGTGGTACCCAAAAGCGTGATGCCGGAGTCTGAGCAAACCAGCAACACAGGCATGATGGATCGGCTCATCAGCCGCAAACTGCGCCAGGATGCTGCAGTTTTACGAGAGATGAGTGAGAATGGGGCGACAGTATCAGGGCTTAGAGCCAGAAAGGTGGAGATGCTCAAGGAAATCTATCGAATGTTGATACTCCACTTTGGAGTTCCACCAAAAGAGTTCAGATGGCGATATGAAACCAAGGATTCGGTAGTGAGTGAAATCAAAACCTACACACCCAAAAGCTTCTTCGAAGAAGTTGTAAACGTTAATCTTCGAGACTATGTGCCCATCTATAATCACCCGGTGCGGCCTTATAATAAGCTTTACCAAATGCGTTTAGCTCGTAACATCTACAATCGCCCAGACAACACTATAATTAACTTGGACACCCAACAAATGAGAGAGTTTGCCCTGAAGCAACTGTTAGATAACCAGCCGGTCTATTTTGCCTGTGACGTCAGTAAAGAGGACAGCTACGAACACGGCATTATGGCTCCTAAAATTTACGATTACGAGGCTCTCTATGGGCTGGATTTTTCCATGAGTAAAGCTGACAAATTCCGGTATCTGGAAAGTCATTCCACACATGCCATGGTGTTCGTGGGCGTGGACACGCTGGAGGGAGAACCCACAAAGTGGCTGGTGGAGAACAGCTGGGGAGACGAAAAAGGAGATAAAGGATACTGGACCATGTATGATGAGTGGTTTGATGAATATGTGTACAAGGTGATAATCAATAAAGAGTATTTGCCCAAACGAGTGTTGGATATCCTGGAAACGGAGCCGATTGTGCTTCCGCCGTGGGATCCGATGTAATCAATTCCAACGCTCCCAAGAATTATCAGAAGCTAAACTCTGTGTTCGCGATCATATAAACAGAAGAAAATTCAAAAATGGCTTGTACCTTCGGATGGTAATACCTCAAGAGATGAAAAGAACGGTGGGGTAAAGCCTGGTGAAAATATACAGATCCGTCTCTTCCCTTTCCTTTCTTCTTTTTTTGGGGACGGTTTTTGTTTTAGGGGACGACGGATCTGTAGTTATACTTTGCTGAACGGCAACCTTAAGAATTCAAAACTTTATACTTAAGGCAATTGCCGATGCCTTCATAGGCCAATTCGGAGATCACGCTCCTGCTTTTTGTGTCGGTAAACAATTATAAATCTTTAACTGAATTTGGCAACTTTCCAAGAATCTGAATCTTTCTCTGATAATGTAGAATAGGAATATTCAACTTTGAAACTAAAATCGACCCCTCTTAGTTTTTAGTTGTTTCGTTAAGTTCTTGTTTCTCAATCTTTAATTTGCTGTGAGCCGGTGGCCAAGATACGACTGAGGGTGAAAAAAGTAAAAAGTCGATTTGTCATCATTTTTTCCTTTTATAAAATTTGCCACCGTATATATTTTAGAGTATAGGAACTCTTGCTTGATGGAGCGCTATGGAAAGAAGATACCCTTTGCGAAACAAGATCGTGGTGGTTCCTCTAGGAGAAATAGATTATATATTGATAAATCGTTTAGCCTCCCGCCTGGTCTCCCATTTCAACATCGGAGTGGATATTCTTCAGGGGGCAAAGCTTCCTCGGGAAGCATATAACGATCAGAGGGGGCAATATTATTCTACGGTTATATTAAGCAAATTAGAGATTTTGAAATCCTCTCCTGGAGAAAAGATGTTGGGCGTGGTGGATGAGGATTTATATATTCCCACTCGAAATTTCATCTTTGGGGAGGCAGATCCAGTTGGAAAGACTGCAGTGATTTCGCTTTTCCGGATCAAGCGCGAGAACTACGAAATGCTGGACGAGGAGAAGGTTTTGTTCTCCAGAACCTTAAAGGAATCCATCCATCAATTGGGGCATCTTTGGGGATTTGCGAATTGCCGAAACCCCAAATGTGTTATGTATGTTCCGGAAAACATCACAGACGTGGATAGAAAGGGAACGAAATTCTGCGACAACTGTCTGAGAAGGGTAAGGGTTTGGAAGTTGTGAGTCGTCTCGTCCCAAAAGGAGGGGGACATTCACTCTCACGGTAAAAGGTGTCCAAATCAATTTACACCATCGGATCATCTGTGCGACAGATCGAGGAATTCATTTATATACTGAGAAAATTTAAAATTCAAGCTCTAGTTGACGTAAGAAGATTTCCCCAATCAAGATTCAATCATTTCAGCCAAAAAAGTCTCTCGTTGGAACTTGAAAATCGTGGGATAAGATGTTTTTACCTGGGGAATGCTCTGGGGGGATTCAGAAAAAAAGGATATGAGGATCACACCCAGACTAAAGAATTCGGAACAGGAATAGAGAAATTGAAAGAGATCGCTACCCAATTTGTTACCGTGGTTATGTGTGCGGAAAGGTTTCCCTGGAGATGTCATCGAAGATTCATAGCCCAGGACTTGGAAAAAGATGGATGGAGAGTAATCCACATTTTGGATAAGGAGAGAACTTGGGAACCGAAAAAGCTGGAAATCCCGCCTCTCGGTCTGAGCCCTCGGGGTCGAAGACCAGAGGCGAGGAAGTAAAAATCACTCAGCCCAGTTATTTGTGGCTTTATAAAAAGGGTGAGCTTGCCACAAGGATTGAGGCTCTATGGAAAAAGCTGGAAAGATGTGACGTTTGCCCTCATAAGTGTTTGGTCAACAGACTCAAAGATGAAAAAGGAATCTGCAAGACCGGACACAAAGCCAAGGTTTCCAGCTTTGGACCGCACTTCGGAGAAGAGAGTCCTCTGGTCGGCAGCCATGGTTCGGGCACCATTTTCTTTACCCATTGCAATCTATATTGTATTTTCTGCCAGAATTATGACATCAGCCATTTAGGAGAAGGATATCTGGTGGATGAAGAGAGGATAGCGGAAATGATGCTCTCTTTGCAGAACATGGGATGCCACAATATCAACTTCGTCACGCCCACTCACGTGATTCCACAGATTGTAAAAGCTTTATCTTATGCGATAGAGAAAGGTTTGAATGTTCCTTTGGTCTACAACTCTGGTGGATATGATTCTGTTTCCACAGTAGAGCTTTTAGACGGAATATTTGACATTTATATGCCCGATTTCAAATATTCGGACGACAAAATCGCAAAGAGATACTGCGATGCGCCCGATTATTCACAGGTGGCAAAAGAGGCGGTAAAAACAATGCATCAGCAGGTGGGTGATTTGATCTTGGATGAAAGAGGGATAGCCAGAAGAGGTTTGATCATTCGGCATCTGGTCCTGCCTGAAAATTTAGCCGGAACCTATGAGGTGATGAAGTTTATCGCTGAGGAGATCTCAAAGAACTCTTATGTCAACTTGATGGATCAATATCGCCCATGCTATAAAGCAAGAGACTTCCCGCCATTAGATAAAAGAATAACCCGCGAAGAATTTGTCCAGGCAATCAAGACCGCTCATAGCTTAGGGATAAAAAGATTGGATGGTTTGCGGTATCTTCTGTGATCATCGAAGCCTAGAAAGCTGGAAGCGCACAGAGCTCCGTAAAGTTGTGATCTCCACTTCGTTTCGACATGCTTTGATACTTCATAATCTCGAAACCTAATTATTTTGGAGTAGCGAGACTTGTCTCGCTTTAAGTTCCTTCCTGAAGCGTGAGACAATTCGATGAAAACAATCCGTCGACACACTTGGGATGTCTCCGTGGATCAAGCTAAAAGGATTCAGGAAAAGCTTTCCTGCTTTGTCATCAACAAAGATGCGTTTCAAAAAATCGAAAAGGTTCAGGGGATTGGGATTGTCTTTTCAAAAGATAAAGTCTCAATTGCTTGCGTGAATTCTTCTTTTCCTCAATTGAAAATTCTTAACAAGATTGTGGAGAAGCGAGATTACAATTTTCCTTACACCCCAGGTTTGTTTGCTTTTAGTGTAGGACCTGCAATTTTGTCCGTCTTAGATAAGATCGAAAAACCAGATCTTGTGATTTTCCCGGGACGAGGAGTCGACCATCCCAGAAAATTGGGATTGGCAAGCCATCTGGGAGTTTTGCTTGATATTCCCACTATCGCTTGTTCCAAAAGACCTTTGTGGAAAGATCATCCTGAGCCATCTGTGGAGAAAGGTGCCCGTGTGTTTATGGAGGATAAATATAGAAAGTTGATCGGAGCTGTGGTCAGAACCAAAGACAAGGTAAAGCCAATCTATGTATCCATAGGACACAAAATCTCAATTCAGACCGCCGTAAAAATCATCCTCGAATGCAGCACAAATTATCGAGTTCCAGAACCTTTGAGATACGCTCATATGTTAGCAAAGAGAGGATAGAACGCAGGCTGAAGCCTTCGGCTACCACACCTCTCTGGTCCTCTATTTTTTTCTTGACAAAGGCAATCTTCGTTTTATCTTGGCATTTAGCTTTTGTTGCTTTTAGAGGTTTTAAAGGTTTATACTATTAACTAATGACTGTCCACCATTGACTGAATTTCCGGGGCCGTAGTTCAGTTGGGAGAACGTCCCGATGCAATCGGGAAGGTCACAGGTCGTCGAGGAGTTCAATTTTATTTAAATCGATGGTATCGCAGAGGTTCTTCTTGTATGTTTTACAGAGTCAGAAAAATGGAAGATATTATATTGGTATAACAAAGGACATAGAAACCAGGCTCAATCAACACAATCGTGGTGTGGGTAAATCCACAAGATCGAATAAACCTTGGCGTTTAGTATATACTGAAGAATACAACACATGGTCTGAAGCAATAAAAAGAGAAAAACGTATAAAAAGTCAAAAGAGCAAATCGTATATTGAGAATCTGATTAGAAATCCATCGATATCAGTCGAAAAGAGTGAACCTTAAGAAAACAATAATTGTTGTCTACTAATTATTGACTGATTTTCTGGGGCCGTAGTTCAGTTGGGAGAACGTTTGACTGGCAGTCAAAAGGTCACGGGTTCGAGTCCCGTCGGCTCCATTCTTTTATTTCGGAAGCTATATCTGATTGAGGCCAAGCTGAGTCTGTAAAATTCTCAGCGATTATTTCCGTATTTACTTCCACACCACCCTCTTACAAACACATGTTGGTGAAGAACACCAACAGAGAGCAAAAGGGCGTTTTTTTAGATTAACCCCTCAAGCAACGATTTCGGACAATTGGCGAGCTCTCAGCGTGGCTGAAAAACGTCAACACATAAACGGTGTATCATTTTCTCCTTGACTTTGTTGGAGAAGCTTATTTATTTTTCTGCGAGAGTCTAAAGAAGTATTTTTGAAATGTGAATGTTGACGTGATTAAGCTACAACGCACCATAAAAGAGCCTGTTTCTTACTCCGGGGTTGGTTTGCATACCGGTCATCAAACCACCATCACCTTTAAGCCAGCTCCCATAAATCACGGCATAACCTTTGTGAGGATGGATTTACACGATTCGCCGGAGATCCCCGCAGACATCGACCATGTGGTGGACATAACTCGAGGAACCACGCTGGCAAACGGTAATGCAAAGGTTTATACGGTGGAACATGTTTTGGCTGCCTTAACCGGGTTGGAGTTGGATAATGTGAGGGTGGAGTTGGATTCCAACGAGCCACCGGTGGGAGATGGAAGCGCTTTACCCTTTGTGCAGACAATTCTCAAAGCCAAAATAGCAGAGCAAGATGCTCCTAAAAACTATATGGAAATAGACACTCCGCTTTTTTACTCTGAGAAGGACAAAGGCATAGATCTGGTGGTAGTCCCGTCAGACGATCTGAGAATAACCTTCATGGTGGATTACCGCAATCCAGCCTTGGGCACCCAGTATACCTCCCTGGTTTCTCTGGAGAAGGAATTCGTAGAAGAATTCGCGCCGGCCCGGACTTTCTGTTTTTTTCATGAGTTGGAGGAATTAAAAAAACAGGGCTTAGCCAAAGGCGGAAGTCTACACAATGCTCTGGTCATCTGCGACGAGGACAACTGCGAAAGCAAAATCGAACACCTTAAGGAGCTTTACGGGGTAAAAGAACATGTTTTCGTAGGCAAATCCGGAATCTTAAACGATATCCCCTTGAGATTTCCCAATGAGCCTTGCCGACATAAGGCCATAGATTTGTTAGGGGATCTATCTTTGATCGGGGTACCGTTGAGGGCCCACGTTTTGGCCGCCAGATCAGGGCATTCAGCCAATGTTGCCCTGGTGAAAAAAATACGTGAGGAATATGAAAAGAAACTGATAACCACGAAATATCAAAAGAAAGCCAAAGGCGATTATCTATTAGATATTACCGCTATTCTTAAAATAATGCCTCATCGTTATCCATTCTTGTTGGTGGATAGGGTGGTAGATATCGAGCCCAAAAAGAGGGTGGTGGCGATTAAAAATGTGACCATGAACGAACCTTTCTTTTCCGGTCATTTTCCAGGACATCCGATAATGCCCGGAGTTTTAATTGTGGAGGCAATGGCGCAGGCTGGAGGGATTCTGCTTTTGAATACCGTGGATGATCCGGAGAATAAGTTGGTCTATTTTATGGGAATCGACGGGGTTCGTTTCAGAAAACCGGTTTTGCCGGGAGACCAAATTCGATTTGAGCTGGAGATGACTCAGTTCCGGCGAGGAACCTGCAAAATGCAGGGAAAAGCTTTTGTGGATAACGAACTGGTCACAGAGGCTTTGTTAATGGCAACCATTGTTGATAAATGACAAGTTCGACGGTTAGCAAGTTTGAAGGTCAGAAGGTTAATCCCGCCACTGGCGGGACAAACCTGCAAACTTTCTAACCTTCAAACTCTTGAAGTATCGTGAATATTCATCCCACCGCAATTATTCATAAAAATGCCCGCTTACATTATGATGTGAAGGTTGGTCCTTATACCATAATCAATGATGGGGTAGAGATTGGTGAGGGAACCGAAGTAGGATCACACGTCTTGATAGATTCCGGAACCATAATTGGCAGAAATTGTAAGATACATCATGGAGCGGTATTAGGAACTCTGCCTCAGGACTTAAAATTCGAAGGCGAAAAAACTCTCTTAACCATAGGCGATAACACCGTTATTCGAGAATACGCCACCATAAACCGGGGTACCAAATGGCGGGGGAAAACCGTAATAGGCGAAGAATGTTTTATCATGATCTATGCTCATGTGGCTCACGATTGTCTTTTGGGCAATCATGTGATTTTAGCCAACTCTGCCAATTTGGGGGGTCACGTGGAGATCGGAGATTATGCCATAATCGGTGGGGTGGTGCCGGTGCACCAATTCGTCAAAATTGGAGCTCATTCCATAGTAGGTGGTGGATTTCGGGTGCAAAAAGATGTGTGCCCCTATGCATTGGTTGGCGGTTATCCATTAAAGACGATGGGATTGAACATAATAGGCTTAAAAAGAAGAGGATTTCCTGAAAAGACTATCGAAATCTTAAAACAGGTTTTTAAATTGCTGTTCAGATCAAAGCTAAACACCTCTCAAGCTGTGAAAAGGATAAAATCTGAAATAAAGATAATTCCCGAAGTGCAAGCCATTTTGGATTTCATCGCCAAAAGTGATAGGGGAATTATTAAATAGTCGACCGATTAGACGCCCAAAATGGGCAGGTTTAAATCGGTTTGGGAACATAAGTTTCACAAGAGTTGAGAAAGACCGCAAGTTCGAGTCTCGCTGGGCCCGCCATGAACTTGAACCTTCTCCAGTGAGAAGGTTTTTTATTTCCTTTTATTTCACCTGTATTCATATATATTGGCAAAAGGAGTTTAAATTCTGTCTTTTGACAATTCAGAGAATGAAAATCCGATTTATGTTACCATATGCAGGTCTAAATACTTTGTGTAATTATTTGGAACCTGACACACTCCGGCTTGCTTTGTTGCAACAATCATGAGGACCAATAATATACAGAACATCTCCTATCTTTAAATCATGAGAGCTTTCGGGATTAGCCGTCAGTTTCTGGTCCCGAACAATCGCCAGAACATTCGCGCCAAATTTGGTACGAATTTGAGCTTCGTCAATAGTCTTGCCAACAATAGGAGAATCTTTGCCGAGGCGAATAGCACTTATCTCGATTTCTGGCAAATGAGTTTGTAAGTCTTGTAGAGTTGAGGCTCGTTGATATAAGCCCCGAAACATCTCGTAGCTTTGTGAGCGAATTTCATTGATGAATTTCTCAATATCGTCTCGGGGGATAAGATATTTCATCAGGACGCGAGTGAAGATTTCCACAGAAGTTTCAAACTCTTCGGGAATCACTTCATTTGCCCCGAGTTCGTATAAAGCCAGCATTTCAGACACAAACCGAGTTCGTACAATTATATATGCACTAGGATTTAGTTCGTGTATTTGCTTGGCAATTCGTCTTGTGCCAACCGGATCAGAGATGGCGACAACAGCTATGCGTGCTTGATCTATGGCAACCTGCTTCAATGCTTCACGGCCGGTAGCATCGCCGTATAAGATCGGTTCACCCTCTTTACGCTTGGATCTGACGGTGTCTGGATTCATTTCCATGATTACATAGGGAATATTAGATGAACGTGCTGCACGCGCTATGTTTTTCCCATTTACGCCAAACCCAATTATCACCAGATGGTCCTTTAAGGTACGGAGTTTGGTTTCTTCTGCTAAATGGCGATATGAACCATGTCTAAATATACTTAAAAAAGGCCAGCATGAGACGATATCAGCAATCCGAGGGGCGATATTAATTAAAAGGGGCGTAACAGCCATTGTTAGGATCGCCACAGCAAGAAATATCTGGTAAACATTCTGATCAAGAAGATTTGAGGATATGCCGGCTTTTGAAAGAATAAAGGAAAACTCACCCACCTGGCTGAGTGCCAATCCTACTATAATAGCCGATCTGGACGACATCCCAAGCAAGAGTGCTACGCCAATGACCAGAATTGTTTTTATAATCACTATGAGAGTAGCTGCGCCAACTATAGCTAGTGCATCGGTGATAAATTGATTTGTATTTAGAAGCATCCCAACCGAAACGAAGAAAAAGCTTGTGAACACAATCTTAAATGGTAGGATGCCCTCAAGTGCCTGATAACTGTATTCCGATTCTGAAACTACAAGTCCGGCCAGAAAAGCTCCAAGGCCCAAAGATAAACCAAGTTCATTTGTAGACCAGGCAACCGCAATGCATATGAGAGCAGTGGACAGAAGGAAAAGTTCACGGCTTCGGGTACGGACTACTTGGTGAAGAACACGAGGAACAACATATCGAGCCAACAGAATTACTGCAAGAATGACAGCAATACCCTTTAAACCCAAAACCAGCATTGAACCGATAATATTTTCTGTATTCCCGGAAAGCAAAGGAGTGAAGATCAGCATTGGCACTATGATTATGTCCTGAAAAATCAATATCGAAAGAATTACACGCCCATGTGCGCTGAATAATTCATTTCTATCTTGCAGTGTACGGAGTACAATTGCCGTGCTGCTCAGAGCCACAAGGAATCCCGCAAATATTGATTTGTTTGGATCAAAATTAAGCTGACGCGCTAATATAAACATTATGGCAATAGTCATTAATACTTGAAGACTTCCTCCTATTAGTACTGCTCGTTTAGAGTTTATTAAATCTTTTATAGAGAATTCGATTCCGATAGCGAACAGCAGGAGTACAATTCCGATTTCAGCCAAAATCTCGACTTCATGAACCGACTTCACTAACCCCCATCCGTATGGACCAATTAAAAGACCAGCAAGTAAAAAACCGACAATCGATGGTAATTTTATGCGGTGGCAGATTAAGAGGCTTATTACTGAAAGAGCAAAAATTATAGCAATGTCTTTGAGTATTAAGATTTCAACCATATCATATCATCCCGATATCTGAAGTTATTCACTGGACGATTTTCCTGGGCAATGGTAAATGAAAAAGAACCTTTAGGTTTCATCAATGAATAATATAATTATTGTTTGTTTATTACAATATCAATTTTTCAGTTTGGCCAATATTTTAAATGGAAAAAAATATATTGATCCACGTTAGTTTGGCTGGTTTAAGAAGCGTTTTGCTGTTAAGGAATTTTAATACTTTTAAAATCTCCTTCTACATAAGGTGGGCATAATGATACTGCTAATCATTTATGATTGCACTAACTGCTGATTTGGCGTATATGTATTTACAACTAATTGTGCTTCCATCGAGTTCCATTAATTATTGCATAGAATGACCACATCTGAATTCAAAACTCACAAAAGTTCGGGGAGAGTGATATTGGGGCCCTCCACTGGTTTTTCTGTGTTCATTTTCCATAGCACTTAACATTTCTATCAAGCGTTTTTCTATGTTCGCCATTATGTAAAAAGCTTGCCTAAATGACAAAACACTGTATGTTAATCCAAAAGGACTAACTCAATCTCCATCCTAAATGGCAAGGATTCATGGAACTCTTTTCGTGGTCGAAGGTATAAGATTGATAGACAAATAACCGAGGGAGAAATTATGCGAATAATAAAACTTACTAAGCAAATGATACGGAGGTAAAAAATGCATTTCCTCAATCAGCATTCTTTAAGAAAGTACGTTCCTGGTTGGAAAAGTAAAAGGCACTGTAGAACTGCTCTCATTTTGTTTTTGCTCTTTACCCCGCTTTCTGTCGAAGGCACGAACAATGAGAACAATATTACTCTGGCAGACAGTCTATTTAGGGAAGGGCAATTCACAGAAGCAGAAACTGTCTATTCTGAGATTGTGAAGAAAGAGCCCGACAACTATCAGGCAGTGCTTTCACTGGGCAGAATAAATCTATACAAGAATTCTTTAGACCAGTCGGAAAAATGGCTAAAAAAAGCTATGAAGCTCAATTCTGAGGAGCAGGAGCCAAAAGCACTGCTAGCAGAAGCATATTATCGCCGGGACAATTTTGGAAAAGCCGCACCTCTGCTTCGCGCTATCGATCAGATACCTAGAGCTGATCAATTACAATATTTGGCGGACAGGATGCCATATAAAATCGAAAGTAGTGTTGAAGTAACCTCGGTCGAGTTTGTTCAAACCGACCCCTTGCCAATCGTAAAGATGCGAATCAATGAAAGTGAGGAAGTTCATTTCCTGATCGACACAGGGGGCTGGGAGTTGATAATTGACACCGAATTCGCAGAGAAAGTCGGGGCGAAAAAATTCGGGGAACAAACGGCAACCTATGCCGGTGGGAAAAAGGCTCCCATTTATCAGGGAGTAGTCGACCAGGTCGAAATAGGTGATTTCACAATCAAAAATGTCCCGGTGAATATCAGCAAAAGTCCGAAGGGCATGGCCGCTATGCTTAGCATACCGATTCGGGGCGTAATCGGGACCGTTTTTCTGTATCACTTCATCTTTACATTGGATTACCCTGATGGCAAGTTGGTCCTGCAGCGCAAAACAAGAGAAAACATGAAAAAGATGAAAACCCAGGTTCGATCAAAGGATAACATAGTGGTCCCGTTTTGGATGGAGGGTGACCATTTCATGGTTGCTCGGGGCACGGTTAACAAGAGTGGGTCACTATTGTTTTTTGTTGATACTGGTATGGCTGGGGGAGGATTCACCGGTTCAGACAGGACCGTAAAGGAAGCAAATATCCAGCTGCCGGAAGAATCGTTTGAAGGCGTCGGAGGTGGCGGGAAAGTAAGGATAAAACCAGCCATTGTCGATGAGCTTACCTTAGGTGACGCCAAGGAGAAAAACGTAATGGGATTATTTGGCGCATTTAATAATACAGGCTTAGAGTACATGTTCGGGTTTAGGATAGGTGGAATAATATCTCATGGCTTCTTCAGACCGTACAAACTAACATTTGATTTCACGACGATGAATCTCATTCTTGAAAAGGAGAGTAAGTAGAAATTGGTCAGTAAAGTGCGAAAAGAATTTTACTTGAGAATTTGGCTGTCTTAAGCGACTAAACCCTTCTGAGGATGTATAACCTGTTCAGTTGAAATTCATTACTTTACAACGGCTTCCCCGTTCCTATCAGAGCATAACCTGAGAGGAAATACAAGACATAAGAAATTGGCAGAGAGCGACATGGAGATCGCATCTTTGGCCTCACTCAGAGAACTTTCTTTCCTTCTTACCCACAGACTTCAATCTTTGATTGACTAACGTAAGACCTTTTGCTATATTCTCTCGAAAGAGTAAAGGTCAAGTTCTAAGGTGGAGGGTTTACCTTTAACCTAACACCTTTGATCTTTCACCTGTTAAAAAGAGGCAAAAGGATGGAGAAGGTCAAGACTGGAGTTATTGGAGTAGGACATTTGGGCAGGCACCATGCTCGAGTATATTCTCAGGTTCCGGAAGCACAGCTGGTAGGCGTTCACGATACCGACCCAGAAAAGGGCCAAAAAGTGGCAGAGGAATTTGATACAAAATATTTCGAAAACTTGAGTGACCTTCTGGAGAGGATCGATGCAGTCAGTCTAGTAGTGCCCACCACATTTCATTATGCATTAGCAATTGATATTTTAGATCGAGGAAAAAACTTATTAATCGAGAAGCCCATTACTGAAACTGTCAAACAAGCAGAAGAGGTCCTGTCTCTGGCAAAAGCAAAGAATCTTATTCTTCAAGTTGGTCATATTGAAAGATTCAATCCTGCCTTTAAGATGATAGAGGATTTAGCACTTGAACCAAAATTCATCGAATCCCATCGATTAGCTCAATTTGATCCAAGAGGAACGGAGGTGGCAGTCATACTGGATCTTATGATTCACGACCTCGACCTGATCTTGACTTTGGTGAAAAGTGAAGTGAAGAGTATTGAGGCGGCAGGAGTTTCGGTGATCTCTGATAGTGAGGATATCGCCAATGCCCGCCTAACCTTTCAGAGTGGCTGTGTGGCCAATATCACCTCAAGTCGCATCTCCGCTCGTCCTTTGCGCAAGATGCGTCTGTTTCAGAAAAATTCATATATCTCCTTAGATTTTCTACAAAGATCGGTTGAAATCTATAAATTGATGGATGTTGGTTCTATTCCCAAAGAGGAAAAGGATAAAAAAACCTTAGTCGGGAATATCCCTACTGGTGAAGTGGGTAAAACTATAGTTTATGAAAAACCAGAAATTAAAAGCGAAGACATGCTCACCTCAGAGATTAAATCATTCCTGGATGCAGTGAAAAACAGAACCCATCCAAAGGTTTCCGGAGAAGATGGAAAAAGGGCATTGAAGTTGGCTTTAGAGATCGTAAACAAGGCCAAAGAACACAGAGAGTGGAGCACAAAGATTTAGGTTCTGTTGAAAGGTCTTGGAGTGTCAAGCTTTAGTTTAACTTGGTTTAGCAAAAGCTGAACACTCCGTGACAATGATAATGAATGAATCAAAGAAAATACTGATCGTGGCCGGAGAGGCTTCAGGCGATCTGCACGGGTCGAGTTTGATAAGAGAGGTAAAAAATATAAATTCACAGCTACAATTTTTCGGCATCGGGGGGGATAGGATGAAAAAAGAGGGGTTAGAGCTACTCTATCACATAGACAAACTCTCCATCATGGGGTTTTTTGAGGTTTTGAAGAATTTGAATTTAATCAGAGAAGTCATGAAAACTATGGTAAAAGCAGTTGAACGAAGAAGGCCAGATTTGATCATTCTAATAGATTATCCTGGATTCAATTTAAGGTTTGCCCAAAAGGTAAAGAAAATGGGGATTCCCATAGCTTACTATATTAGTCCCCAGGTGTGGGCCTGGGGTGGGAATCGGGCAAAAAAGATGAAGGGACTTATTGATAAGATGATCGTGATCTTCCCCTTTGAGGTGGAAATTTACAAGAATTTGAGCATAGATTGTGAGTTTGTGGGACATCCGCTCTTGGAAGTGGTGAGACCTATCTTATCTTGTGAGGATTTTCAAAGCAAATTTGATCTTCGAAAAAACGAAGTATTGCTGGGACTTCTTCCTGGATCCAGGTGGCAGGAAGTGGAAAGGATTTTGCCCATTATGATCCAGACTGGTGAACTTCTGGAGTCAAGGATCAAAAATCTGAGGGTCTTTTTAGGTCTGGCCTCCACCATTAAAAAAGAGAGAGTCCGAACGATTTTGGATCAATTTAAAACTAAGGTTGAAATTATCGAAAACCTTACCTACGATTTGATAAAGTATTCCGATATCCTTCTGGTCACCTCTGGAACAGCGACTCTGGAATCCGCTATCTTGGGCACTCCCTTTTTAGTCTTATATAAGACCAGCTTTTGGACTTATCTTTTTGCCAAGAGTTTGGTGAGTATACCAAATATCGCTTTGACGAATGTGGTAGCTGGAAAAAGGGTTGTTCCCGAATATATTCAAAGTAAAGCCGTGCCCAAGCACATTGCAGAGGAGATGTATGATATCTTGACCGACAAATCCAGATATAAAACCATTCAAAATGAACTGAGTTCAGTCAAAGAAAAGATAGGAGAAGTCGGCGCTTCAAAAAGAGCCGCTCAGATAATCAATGCAATTATCTTCTCATGAGGAATAGCTTTACATAAAGCTCTAAAGTTGAATTGAGAGGTATTTTACTGGAGTGTCAAGCTTCAGCTTGACCTGAAACTTCTCGAAGGAAACCAGCTTTTATACGGTTCACCTAAAGGTGAACGCTCCAGATTTTCCTCTTCAAGTAATTTTTCAGATAACTCAAAGGATTATTAGTCAGCACTCGAATTTGACGCTTAAACCGTGTGAATGAAAGACTGGCTCAAAAGATACAGAGACAATATGTTATTGTTTCTTGCCTCCTCGGTTGGTCCAATTCTTATATTCCTTTTAGGGAAGACTCTAAGGATCAAGTGGATAGGTGAGGAAAATCTGAATCCAATTAGAGAGGATAAAGGAAGAGTGCTTTATGCGTTTTGGCATGGAAGAATGCTTATTTTGTCATACTCACACCGCTGGCAAAAGATTCATGTTCTAATCAGCCAGCATCGGGACGGGGAATTGATTGCCAGTATAATCGAAAGGTTAGGCTTTGCTACCATAAGAGGTTCAACTACTCGAGGCGGCACAAAAGCCATCTTTGAGATGGCTAAGAAGGGAGTGGATGGTTACGACGTGGCCATTACCCCGGATGGTCCCAAAGGACCAAGATTCAAGGTGCAGCCTGGGACAATCTATATCGCACAAAGAAGTGGATTGCCCATAATACCTGTTACCAACTCGGCCAAGAGCCGCTGGACACTTTCCAGCTGGGATGGGTTTTTGATTCCCAAACCTTTTTCCAAAGCAGTGATAATGATCGGCGAGCCAATCTATGTTAGCCCTGAATCCACTCCACAAGAGTTGGAAGAAAAAAAAGAGGAGTTAGAAAAAAAACTGGTGGAATTGACTCAAAAGGCGGACAGTTATTTTCGTTAAGAAGGATTGGAAGCAACGGTTTTCCTTTCACGCCGTTGACCGGGGTAACCCAGAATCGTCATTCTGATCCTACTTTGGTGTACACCATACGGTTCACACCTTGGGCCGGGGAAGAATCTCGCCTCCAAAGCCGCATAAAACCGAGATTTCTCACTCCGCCCGCCTTAGGCGAGGCTTCACTCAGGGTGACAAGTACCGAACGGCTTCGTTGAGAATGACAAATAGTGAATTTTCAGTTGCACCATTAGCAAAATTTCGGAATGTATCCAATTTACAATCTACTTTTGAATATCGCCTTTGTTATCTCTTTACCTTATCTTCTCCTTCGTGCAGTTTTGAGCAAATGCGAAGCACTGGAACGAATGGGAAGACTGCCCAGAGAGAAAATAAAGTTTCTTTCAAATAAAAATGTCATCTGGCTTCATGCCGCATCGGTCGGAGAAGTCAAAGCACTCTCCACCATTATGCCTGAATTGAAGAACATCAATCCAGGTTATAGTTTGATTGTATCCGTAATCACTGAATCTGGAAAAAAGGAGGCAGAACGGATTCTGAAACAAGTTGACTTTATTTTTCATGCTCCGATTGATCTAAAAAAATTTGTAAGTAGGACATTGATCTGCCTTAATCCCTGTGCCTTGATCTTAGTGGAAACCGAGCTTTGGCCCAACCTGATCAAGGAGGCAAAAAAAAGAAACTGTTGGGTGGCTCTGATCAATGGAAGAATATCGGGCAAGTCGTTCTCCAAATATCTTTTGTTAAAAAGCCTTTTTTCTGAAACATTATCATATGTGGATTTTTTCTGCATGCAGTCTGGAGAAGATATGGAAAGAATAAAAAGACTTGGAGCAGACCCAGACAGAATAAAAGTGTTGGGAAATTTAAAATTCGATCGAATGATAACTCAAATCTCAGAAATTGATAAAAATGCGCTCAAAAAGAAATTGTCCATTCCTGTTGATGTTAAGGTGATGGTGGGAGGAAGTACCAGAAGTGGAGAGGAAGAAATTCTGGTTCGGGTTTTCAAAAGATTAAAAGAAAACCACAGAGATCTTCTCCTTTTACTTGCCCCCAGACATCTTGACCGAATGAAAAAGATAGAAAGGATGCTTAGCCATCAAAAAGTGGACTTTGTTCGACGAAACGAACTTGAGGGGAAAACTCCACTCAAAAATCAAAAGGTGATTTTATTAGATACCATGGGGGAATTGGCCCGGATTTATGCCATAGCAGATGTGGCTTTTGTGGGTGGAAGCCTGGTTCCCATAGGGGGTCACAATCTTTTGGAGCCTGCTGCTTGCGGTGTCGGTGTTATCTTCGGACCCTATGTGGATCATTTTAAAACCGCTGCCGATCTTCTGCTTCAATCTGGCGGAGGTATAAAGATCAAAAATGAAGAAGAACTCTATGCCCGGGTCTCAGATTTGCTGAAAGACGAAGATAAGAGAAAAAGAATGGGAAAGGCAGCGCAAGAGGCGGTGAAAAGAGAAGCTGGCGTTTCACAAAAGACTGCTCAATCAATTTTGTCCCAGCTTGAGCAGAAGTTGAATGGATGAATGAGAGTTCTGTTTGAGAAGATTCAAAGCGAAAGAAAGACATTTTCTGCTTACTTTGTGCTTAAGTTATTTTTTTATATATTTTCCGTTTTTTACTGGCTGGGCTATCATTTAAGATTCCTTCTTTACCGGAGCGGTGCGGTTAAGCCCAAAAAACTCAAAGCAAAGGTGATAAGCATAGGAAACATAACTCTGGGCGGAACCGGAAAAACCCCTTTGGTGATCTATCTGGCGGAAAAGCTGAAACAAAAAGAATTAAAAGTGTCCATCCTGACAAGAGGATATAAAAGAAGGAAGAAGGAACTGACCGAAGTGGTAAGAGAAAAGAGAAACAGAATACACTGGACAGAGGTAGGAGATGAGCCTTATCTTTTAGCCTCAAGATTATACAATGTCCCGGTAATGGTCTCAAAATATAGAGGCATCTCGGGGGATGAAGCAGAAAAGAAATATCAAACCCAAGTTTTAATCTTAGATGACGGATTTCAACATTGGAAACTTTGCCGGGACTTGGATATTGTAGTGATCGACTCGATGAATCCTTTTGGAAATTTGAAGCTCTTTCCAGCCGGTATCTTACGGGAACCTTTGTCGAGTCTTAAAAGGGCAGACATTTTCGTCCTGAATAAAGCGGACCAGATTTCTGATGAACAAAATGTCATTCGCATATTGAGAAAATATAACCAGGATGCTCCCATCATCCAGAGCGTGTATAAAATCAATTCCATAGAGAGACTGCTTGATCGTTCGTCAAGGGAAAAGAATTTGCCCGTTCAAGTGGAAGAGAGGCATTTGGAAGGGAGAAAGGCATTGGCTTTCTCAGGGGTTGGGAATCCTCTCTCATTTGAAAAGAGCTTGGATCTTTTGAAAGTTGAGGTCCTAAACCATCGCAGATTTCCTGATCATTTCTTTTACCAAAAGAAAGATATCCTGAATCTGGAAAAAGAGGCTCAGAACTTAGAAGCCGATTTTATGATCACCACAGAGAAGGATTCCGTCCGTATTCCTATGATGAGCCAACTAAAAATCCCCATCTACATATTTAAAATAGATATGGTAATAACCAAAGGGGAAGAGACTTTTTGGGGAAAAATCGAAGGATTAACAAACTATGGAGATAAAAACTGATTTCCTGGTGATCGGCTCGGGCATTGGTGGATTATCCTACGCCCTCAAAGTGTCTGAAGTGGGGGAGGTGGTGATAGTCACCAAAAAGCAGGACACCGAATCCAATACCAATTATGCTCAAGGAGGAATCGCCTCTGTTTTTTCTAAAGACGACTCTTTCGAACTTCACATTCAGGATACCTTGAAAGCAGGAGATGGGCTGGGAAATCCCGAGGTGGTAAGAAGAGTGGTGGAGGCAGGTCCTGGATGTGTGGAGGAGCTGGTCAACATAGGGGTAAATTTTTCCAAGAGAAAGGGGGAAAAAAAGCAGTTCGATCTGGGATTGGAAGGTGGACATTCAAAAAACAGGGTGGTCCACGTGGCTGATTTCACAGGCAAGGAGATTGAAAGCTGTCTGGTACAGGCAGTGAAAAGCAAAAAAAATATTAGAATCCTAGAAGATCATCTCGCCATAGATTTAATAACCCAGCATCATCTGATAGGCTACAAACGAAAACCGGACGAGAAGATCAAATGTTGGGGAGCGTATGTTCTGGATATAGAAAAGAACCAGGTAATCACCTGTTTAGCTAAGGTAACCCTTTTGGCCACCGGAGGAGCAGGCCGGGTATATCTTCACACCACCAATCCCTCCATCGCTACCGGCGATGGCTTGGCTATGGCTTATCGGGCGGGGTCTCCGGTTGCCAATCTCGAATTCCTCCAGTTTCACCCTACTGCCCTTTATCATCCTCAAGGTGACTCTTTTCTGATCTCCGAGGCGGTGAGAGGGGAAGGCGGGATCTTAAGACTCCAGTCAGGTGAAACGTTTATGGAGGAATATCATCCCCGAAAGGAACTTGCCCCCAGGGATGTGGTTGCCAGAGCCATTGACCATGAACTCAAGAAAAGCGGGGATGCTTGTGTTTATCTGGACGTAACTCATCTGGATCAGAAATTCATCAAGCTCAGGTTCCCTCAAATTTACGGCAAATGTCTTTCGCTGGGAATAGACATAACCAGAGAGCCGATCCCAGTGGTTCCTGCTGCTCATTATATCTGTGGTGGAGTGGTGTCAGATCTGGAGGGGAAAACCGGGATAGAAAACCTGTATGTCTGCGGAGAGGTTGCCTGTACCGGTATGCATGGAGCTAACAGGTTGGCTTCCAACTCGCTTTTGGAGGCAGTAGCTTTTGCAGATTTTTCCGCTAAAAGCTCAAAGAAAAAATTGAAGACCCTGAAGGAATTCACGTTTCCTCCTATACCCCAGTGGAGTTTGAAGGGAGTATTTGATCAAAAGGAATGGGTGATCATCTCTCACGATAGAGATTGGATCCAAAGGTTCATGTGGGACTATGTGGGTATAGTTCGTTCTAATCGTAGATTGGAACAGGCAAAGAAAAGGATCCAGATTCTTCTGGATGAGATCACCCAGTTTTATAAAGTCAATCCGGTCACCTATGATGTAATTGAGCTAAGGAACATTGCCATCGTGGCTGGGCTCATCATAGATTGTGCTATCCAGAGAAAGGAGAGCCGCGGACTTCACTATAACATAGATCATCCCGAAAGAGACGACAAGAATTGGCTAAAGGATACTCTATTGAAATCAGAAGAAGAATAGAAAAAGATGAACCATGAGGAAACCATAATCATTCTGGATTTCGGGTCGCAATATACTCAACTGATCGCCCGACGCATAAGAGAAAATAACGTTTTCTGCGAGATACTGCCTTTCAATCAAAAGACAGAAACATATAAGCACAAAAATCTAAAGGGTATAATCCTCTCTGGTGGTCCGGCAAGCGTATTTAACCAAGATGCGCCTTTTTGCGAAAGGGGAGTCTCAGAACTTGGTATTCCGGTTTTAGGGATATGCTATGGTCTACAGCTTATAGGCAAGATTTTCGGCGGAAAACTGGAAAGATCGAAAAAAAGAGAGTATGGTAAAGCCATCATAAGAATAGACAGCCATGAGGACTTGTTCTCAGAAGTAAAAGACCAGACTACCGTGTGGATGAGCCACGGGGACCATCTTTCCGCATTACCCAAGGGCTTCGATGTTCTGGCTCATACTGAAAACATCCCTTTTGCTGCCATAAGAAATAAGGAGAAGAGAATATTCGCGCTTCAGTTTCATCCCGAGGTGGTACACACCCAGGAAGGGAAAGAGATGATTCACAACTTTCTTTTCAACATCTGTAAGTGTGAAGGAACCTGGACTGCGGAATCGTTCATAGAATCATCGGTCTCCCGAATAAAGGCGGAGATAAAAAACGGCAAAGTGGTCTTAGGGCTATCTGGTGGGGTCGATTCTTCCGTCTGCGCCATGTTGGTCAATAAGGCGGTAGGAAAACAACTTAATTGTATTTTGGTTGATAATGGCTTATTAAGAAAAAATGAAGCACAAGAGGTAATCTCTGCTTTTAAAAACTTCGATTTGAATTTAATTTCTGTAGATGCTTCCCGAAGATTTCTGACTGAACTGAAAGGTGCAACCGATCCCGAAGAGAAAAGAAAGATCATCGGCAAAGTGTTCATAGATGTATTTGAGGAAGAGGCAAAAAAACTAAAAGACGTCGAATTCTTAGCTCAAGGAACTTTATATCCGGACGTAATAGAGAGCACTTCCTTTAAAGGTCCCTCTGCCACCATAAAATCTCATCACAATGTGGGTGGTTTGCCAGAGGAGATGAATTTGACACTGATCGAGCCGTTAAGAGAGCTTTTCAAAGACGAAGTGCGAGAAATAGGAAGAAAGCTTAAATTGCCGGAAAACATAATCGGTCGACATCCCTTTCCTGGACCAGGATTGGCCGTCAGGATATTGGGCCAGGTGACCAAAGAAAGGTTGACCTTATTAAGAGAAGCCGATGATATTTTCATTCAGGAGCTGAAGAAATCCAATCTTTATGATAAAATCTGGCAGGCCTTCTCTGTCCTTTTGCCGGTGCAAAGTGTGGGGGTTATGGGAGACGAAAGGACTTATGAGAACGTCATCGCCTTAAGGGCGGTCACTTCCATGGATGGAATGACCGCAGATTGGGCTAAGCTCCCTTATGAAATTTTGGAGAAAATATCTAACCACATAATAAATGCGGTCAAAGGTGTAAACCGAGTGGTCTATGACATTTCCTCCAAACCCCCCGCCACCATCGAATGGGAATAGGGATTTGAACTTCCCTTCTATTATCTGGAATACTTGTTGCAATGGGGTGAAGCCTCTTGCTGTGGGTCTAATTTTCTGGTCACGCTCGGAAACTGAGCAAGTTGATTTTAATCTGTTTTTTATAAAGGCATCCCGGCAGCTCTTGTTCGTCCTGATCCTGTCGAAGCCTTGTAGAACAAGCATGGTCTTCAGGCCTGCTTGAGATTACTGCAAGTTTGCTCAAATGGATAAAATCCTTGCGGATTAACACCTTGGCTGTAAGAACAAGCCGTTCAATTCTATGACTTCAATCTTTTTCTCCGGCTGGCATTCGCCAGACCGACCTACTTGTTAAGACTCTGCTGACAGTCTTTCCAGAAGTCTTTTGAGTTCACCCGCCTTGGGGTTTCTTTCTAAACCGTCCTGCAAAAGCTCAATTGCCTTGTAAGGTTGGTTGGTTTTCATGTAGGTGATGGCTAAGTTGAGGTACGCCTTTATCATCTGGGGATCAAGTTTCAAGGCAGTGCTATACTGAGTAGCTGCCATCCGATATTCACCCATTTCAAAATAGATGTTCCCCAAATTGACATGCGCATAAACATAATCTGGATCCAACTCCAGTGCCCTCTTGAACTCAGCCAAAGCCTTCTCTTTTAAATCCAATTTGACGTAAGCATTGCCCAAATCATTGTGAATGCTGGCGACCTCTGGCTCCAATCTCAACGCCTTTTGGTATTCACTCACCGCTTCTTTATACAATTCTTTTTTCTCAAAAAGAAATGCTAAATTGACGTGGACCTTCACCAGAGTTGGATCTATTTCCAATGCCCGTTCATAGGCTTGAAAAGCTTCCTCATCCTTATCCATACGATAATAAACATACCCCAGGCGATTGTAGGCTATAGCCAGGGTGGGATCAAGATCTATCACCCGCTCATATTCCTTTATGGCTGCCTCCGCATATCTCTCCTTAAAGTAAGTATCTCCTAGGTTTAGATGAAGCTCTACCGAATTGGGGTCTATCTCCAGACCCTTTTGGTAGGTGGATATGGCTGTGTCATGCCATCCCTTTTTAGTGTAAACGATTCCCAGATTGTTATAGGTACGGGAAAAATCAGTCTGCTTGACCCCAAAGAGATTGGAGTTGGTAATCAATAACAACGCAATTAGAATAGAAAACGAGACAGCTAATGGTCGGGTTTGTTTATTTCTAATCTTTTCCACCAACCAATAAATCGAATACGAGGCAAAGATTATCAGGAAGGGAACAACCGGAAGGCGAAGCCAGGAAGTTACAAAAAATAAGAGCACCGATAACATGTAACTTAGAATGAAAGCATATATCAGAAAATATTTTTTCCAAAACCTAGCACTCAGGATCATCCCCAAGATGGACAAGGGACATATGATTCCAAAGGGAAAACGTAAAACCCAATCCCATAAAAGTAGTCTCAAAAGCGAGGACCATCTTGAGAAAAAATAGACATTCTTGTCATTTTCTATCTCATATGAGTTCCAAAAATAATAAAGCTTTTTGCCCAAAAGCTGAAGATACTTTAAAGGATAGTTCTGAATGAACTCAAAGCTCTGTTTGAACCAGTAATTTGAGACCTCCGAGGGCTTCAATTTTTCGTCCCTGCTCTTTTCAGCCAGCTTTACGGAACTTATCCAGATATTGTCTTTATAACCATCATAGGGGAGAAAGCCGGGTGCAACAGTTGCGGTTTTTCCATCGGACTCTGTGTTGTTCCCCACAAAGAAATTTATTCCCACTTGTGAGGAGATCACGACAAAATCCTTTCCCACTATCCAATTTCTTAAGGTCACTGGAGAAATTACTAAGATCACACCTAAAAGGAGAACCATACCCGACCAAACTATTCTGGTTTTGTTATCTCTCCAAAACTTTAGACAAATCCACAACAGAACAAAAGGAACAAATACGAGAATATTGGGTAGAGCAACAGCAGACAAACCCAATACAATCCCAGCCACAAACCACCGTCTTTTCCTCAGCTCAGCCTCAGCACCTAACAGTAACAAAATAAATGTTGAATCTAACAATATTATCAGAACCGGCATCAATAGCTCAGCATCAAAATAGATAAATGGAGCATAGAAACAGGCTACGACTGAAGCAATAATGCCGATTTTTCGATTGAACAGCTTCTTGGCAAGCAGGAAAATCAACACACAATTTAAGGAGCCTATAAGGATCTGGATCAGTCTGGAAAGATAAAAGTTCTCACCAAATAGAGCATATAAAGTTCCCAGAAGATAAGGATAAAGAGGAGCTCGGAAAAATACTTCCTTGCCGATCCAATCGCCCCCGGCGATTTCTTTAGCCTGGTTATGATGCCACAAAGCATCTAATTGTGGGGTGTCGAAGTAAGGGTTTAATTTTATTTGATTCAAGTATATCAGTCTAATAACAAAAGCCAACAAAAAGATCCCGACAATCAAAAGAGTCTCTTTTTGGAAAAATTGTATCTTTGCTTTCTGGTTAAGCATTTCAGAGTTTTGCGATTTGTGTGAAAATAGTGCCTGCTTGGATGAGCTTGTCTGCCTTCACTAAAATTCAACAAGAAAATTTCACGCCGAGGTCTCAGAAGGATGCCCTAACACCCCGGCAAAATAACTCATGAACTTGAAGCTGCCTTAAACTGCTGTTCAAGGGAACAGGAAATTGCATGAATCTGAAGGTTATCGAGCTCTTCTCTTAGCTTTTTTCTTAGAGAGTTTTGGCTTTTTCGGTTTAACTTTTTTGAGAGGGACCTTCTTTTTCGCTTTCTTTTTGGCTTTAGCTTTTAGTTTTTCCAGTTCCGCTTTTACTAAACTTGCCACCTGGGCTGGGCTTTCAGCCACCTTAATTTTGGCTTTTTGAAAAGCAGCGATTTTTTCTGCGGCAGTCCCGCTTCCTCCGGCAATGATGGCTCCCGCATGACCCATCCTTTTTCCGGGAGG